>Ga0224514_10000219_pt1 | contig 17399 bp, 4 predicted proteins | sample SF_May12_sed_USG_3_FD_169107 | JGI IMG/M metagenome (GOLD analysis project Ga0224514, IMG submission 169107) | Sediment microbial communities from San Francisco Bay, California, United States - SF_May12_sed_USGS_24 | ecosystem: Environmental > Aquatic > Marine > Sediment | place: USA: California... | reverse complement strand
TGGGCTCCAGCTTAAAGTTTTTGATGCTGCTGGTAATATGGGATGCTACTCAACTTCTTTAAACATTAATGGTCCCACACAGATAAAGAATCTTAGTATTGATAATAAGGGCATTTCACCTAATAACGACGGTTTCTTTGATAAGACAAATATAACATATGCTACAGATGAGTACGCATCTATTACTTCCAAATTATACAGTCTTCCTGACAAAGAATCTGATCAGCTCCCTGCTGGTCCACCGCTAAGCTTATTGCTTTCGGGTGTGCAACATTCCGGGGGCACGTCGGGATTTAGCTGGGCAGGCATTGGCCCTTCACCAACTATTGTAGATGATGGTACATATGCCATCACCGTAGAGGGTACAGACACATGTAATAATACGACTGAGCAATGGATTAAGGTTGAAGTCGATCATACGCCGCCTCTGGTTCTAGTATCTTCTCCACAGGAAGGGGAGGTGCCCGGCAATATTGTTGAAATTGTGGGTACGGTAACGGATGTCAATTTGACAAGTTATTCGGTTCTGGCAGGGGAGGGTGAAGAGCCGTCAAGCTGGATTAATGTATCATCGGGCGCAAAGCCTGAAACTAACGGCGTTCTTGGAAGGTGGGATAGTTATGGTCTTGAGGGTATATGGACGATTAAAGTTGTGGCGAAAGACCGTTATGAAAATAAAAGTGAGAAACGCGTCAAGCTAAATCTGGATGGCAGAGCGAATATTGTTAAGAGATTTGATACAACACAAGTCTTTTTGTCGCCTAATGAAGATCATCAATTTGATACCCTGGATATGATGTATGAATTGAAGGAAATAGCTGATGTCCATATCAACATTTATGATTCCAGCGGCAGTCTTAGAAAAACCTTTCAGAATATTTCTGGTTCAGTGGGAGTCCATTACCTTAAATGGTATGGAGATGATAGTTCCGGTGTTTCTGTAGGTGATGGAAGTTATACGATAATTTTGAAAGCGGAGCTGCTTACTGACAGAAATATTACACAGTCTGAGAAGATAACAGCTTTTGTCGACACTACGGCTCCGACAATTGAGATCATTCAACCTGAAAGTAATACATTTTTCTCGAATGATATTTCAGTTGTTGGCACAGTGGGTGATCTAAACCTGTCTGAATACAGGGTTTATTATACAGGTGCGTCTGGCGATATACCTGTTGAAAGTGGTGAAAGTTCAATCATTAATCATGAATTCGGCATTCTGAAAAAACTCGATGAAGGTAATTATATTTTAACTGTTTTTGCCAGAGACCATGCTGGTAATGTTTCTGAAATTAAAAGAAGCTTTATTGTAGACAGGACTAAACCCGAGATAGCGTTTATTAATCCTGTTGAGGGAGAAAGTTTTGGGTTAGAGAAAAATACTATAAATATATCAGCTGTAATATCAGAGAATAATATTGAAAGTTATATTCTCAGATATGGCTCTGGGGCTAATCCATCGCAGTGGGTAGAATTGACCAGTGGAACCACCTTACCCCAAAGCCAGAATCTCTATAATTGGCTTATTTCCGGAAACAATGACTTGTCTGACGGAAGATACACTCTTTCCCTTTATGCAAAAGATAAAGCGGGTCTGGAAAATGATATTTCGGTAGGGATATTTGTAGATAACAGCCCTCCCAATGTATCTATTTTATCACCGCAAGATGGAAACTATGTAAAAGGGCCTATAGATATTAAAGGCAGCGCTTTTGACGAGAACCTGGATAAATATACTCTAGAGTACGCACCAGGCCATTGTAATGCAGCCTTTTCATGGAAGTATCTTAAGTCGGACTCTTCTTCAATTTCGGATGATCTTCTTTTTTCATGGAATACTCTTCCTTCAAATGGAGAGTATTGTATCAGGTTGACGGCTGGAGATATGGCCGGAAATATACAGGAAAATAAAGTAAACATTAAAATAGATACTGAACCTCCTGCATCGCCAATTATGTCTGCAAACCTAATAAATGCAGATGCGGTACAATTGAGCTGGACGGAGAATGTTGAGCCTGACCTTGCCGGGTACAATATTTACAGAAATGACGATCTAATAAATAGTGAAATTATAACGGACATTTCCTTCCTCGATGAAAATATTATCGATGGAACTTATATTTATGGTATCAAGGCTGTTGATCATGCAGGTTGGGAAAGTGAACTTTCCAATACGGCCCAGTTTGAAATTAATTGGGAAGGCCCAAAAGCAAAGATTGTTTTCCCTTCTGATAACGCTTTTGTAAAGGAGCTTGTCGAGATTAAGGGAACTGCATATAGTGCAAGTGACTTTTCTCAATATAGAATTTTTATTGGTAGCGGTACTAGTCCATCCACATGGAATATGTTAAGATCTTCTCCGTTGCCTGTTCCCTATGGTGTCCTTATGGAATGGGATACTTCAGGTTACAGCGATGGTGTATATACACTGAAGCTTGAAACGGAAGATATTATTGGTAATATTGATGATTCATTTGTTAGAGTAACGGTTGATAATACTCCACCATCAACACCTGAGTTAATACATGCAAATGTTTATGATGCAGATATTGCGCTTCTGTGGAGTAAACTCTCTGATGGCGATCTTGAGGGTTACCTTATTTACCGAAACGACCAATTGTTTAATGCTGCAGATGACTCTACAGAAAATATTACTCCCTACATTATAAAATCTTATTGTTACTATTGGGGCTGTGATACCTGGGATGAAGACCTGAATGATGGCTCTTATAGTTATTATGTTATAGCCGTTGACCAAGCAGGAAACCTGAGTGTCAAATCTAATGTTATAAGTGCAAGTGTTGACAATAATGAGCCTCATATGACGATTGTCCAGCCTGTAGATGGCTCTGTTATTCATGCAAAAACAACAATAAGATCAGAAACGCCAGATGAAGATATTTTAAATGTTTTGTATCAGTATAAGGGTGTGAATGACCAAAATTGGATTAGTTTAGGGGCGCCGGTAGATGCCTTCCCGTATGACCTCGAATTTGATCCCGAAAGTATCACTTTGCAGTCAGGAGATTATAATCTGCGTGCTGTTGCAACAGATACCAGTCTAAAAGTAGATTCTTCACCTTCTTTTATAACATTTACTTATATTGACCAGACGCCTCCTGCTATTCCTCAAGGTTTAAATGCCTCTGTTGATGGGGTCGATATACTGATTACGTGGACTGCCAACAACGAAACGGATCTTGGGGGGTACAATTTATATAAAGTTGTTAACGGCAGCAGAATCAGGGTTAATTCATCTGTTATTACAGAAAATAGTTACTTATTAGTTGATGTTGCCGATGGACAGCATAGCTATGCATTGTCATCGGTTGATAATTATGCTAATGAAAGTGATATTTCAGAGATTGTTGATGCCCTTATTTATCAGCCAATTTTAGAAAGGTTCAGCCCTTTTACTACGGATGGCTCTGCTCATGTTTCCGGGTGGAATGCAGCGTCCTTAGCTTCGTTAGAAATTTCTGTTCTTAACGAATCAGGAGAAGTTTTGACTTCAAATATTTTTGCCAATATAACCGGAAGTTTTGTTGCTGATTTATCACTTCTCCCCGGTGAAAATGCAGTTACAGTTGTTGCGACAGATAACTCGGGAAATAAAAGCCGAGTTTCGAAACCGGTTACAATCATATTTGATGATCCTCCGGCTGTCCCGACGGGCTTGGCTGCAACCGTTCTTGACTATGACGTAAGTTTATCCTGGAATGCAAACGTTGAACCGGATATAGCGAAATACTACGTATACAGGAATGAAAAATTAATTGGGTCGTCGGGTAGTACTGGGAATTATGATCCCCTTGAGATTACTTCTGTGAGTGCTTCTTCCACCAGTAGTGGGGGCTGGTGGAGTTCGTTCATCTACAAGCCTGAATATGCTGTTGATACAAATCCAGACACATATTGGAGTCCTGATTTAGGGTTTTGGGGCTTCGATATTTCTCACTGGTTTCAGATTAATCTTGGTTCGACTGACTTGGTCAGTCGTATGGAGGTTGATTGGGGTAATAGCTATGGGATAGTAAAGATTGAAATACAGGTCTTGAAAAATGGTGAGTGGCTTACTGTCAGTACGCTTACTGGAGACCAGGCGATAAAGAGCACCTATGATTTTGAGCAGCCCTATTTAACCGGAAATATTAGAATTAATATTTTAGGGCAGCTCTTTCAGCCGTTGAATGTTAACGTTCATGAAATTACTGCCTATAAAGAGAGCGCTAGTGGGGAAGTTCCAACATACTATGAGGATATAGCTTTGATAGATGGAGTGTATAACTATTCTATAGTAGCTTTTGATAACTATGGCCTCACAAGCCCTCATTCTGAAACATTGTCAGTTACAGTCGGTGACATTGTAGCTCCGCTTCCGCCGACAGGCTTGAGTGTTATAGCTTCGGGTTCCAGTGCCGTATTAAGCTGGTTTGCCAATTCAGAACCCGATATCGCCGGCTATCGTGTATACAGAAACAGTGAGGCCGGATGGCTGGCACTCGTCGAAGGCCTTGTTACTGATACTGCTTACACAGATAATGCGTTATCAAATGGCAACTATTCTTATAGAATTATTGCAGTGGACCATGCTGGTAATGAGAGTGACTTTTCAAATGAGGCATCTGTCGAGATAAATAGCCCACCTCCGGCACCTCCTGTTATTATTTCCGTTAGCGCTGTTGAGGAGGGGAGCGCATTAATAATTTCATGGGAACCTGTGGATTTGATTGATGGTGGATATAATGTTTACAGACGGTTGGAATCAGGTGTGCAGTATGTAAAACTTAATTCAACTCTTCTGGCAGAGCTTTCCTATCTGGATTCAGGTTTGGTTAATGGTACAGGTTATTATTATGTGGTTTCTGCTGAGGACTCTATTGGTAATGAAAGCTCTTATTCTAATGAAGTAAGGGGTACACCCTCAGATGATATAGCGGCTAAGCCAATAATTTTGTTGCCAACAACTGCAGCATCTCCCCTTGTAGTTACGGATGATAGAACTGATATCTCCGGTCAGGCTGAAATAGGAGCAACGATTGAACTATATAAAAATGGTGTGTATGAGCGTAGTACGGTTGCTAATGATCAGAGTATTAATCGCAATTTGACAGACTATCCCGGAAGCATTTCCCTTTCTCCTGATGGTAACACACTTGTATATGAAACGTCAGACAGTCTCAGAATTTTAGACCTGGAATCAGGCGTAGATAGTTTGTTAGCTGAAAGAGGTATTTCCCCCGCATGGTCACCTGATGGCAAGAAGGTGGCCTATATCCAAAAATATATAGTGAATAACTACTACCGTTACCGTCTTGCTATTTATGATAGAAAAAGAAATGAGATTAGTAATATAACAGATGGGTCGTATTATTACGAATATGATCCCCTATGGTCACCAGATAGCAGGAAGATTATTTTTACGAGAGCAACTTCTAACAGCAGTCAATATACAAATATCTGGATTAAGGATTTGCCCTCTAATTCATTAAGCCAAATAACGTTTGATGGCAGGATGTCATTTTCTAAATTTTCACCTGATGGAAATAATATTTCTTATATTTACGATAATGACAATCTTTATGTAGCAGGATTGTCCGGTGAGAATCCGATATTAATTGGTACTAACATTGATGATTATTCTTATAGCTGGTCTCCCGATAGCTCGAGGCTTCTATTTTATGCTGATTGGAAAACATATACAGTAGATATGTCTACTTATGAATGGACAGAATTACCGATTAATGGGGCGAACACTAACTTTTTAACATGGTCTCCGGACGGAGAAAGGATTATTTATGCCACGATAGAGGGTTCTTATCGAAGACCTATGTGGATTATGCCCCTTAATGGTGGAGAAGCTGAACTTTTTAAAGGTGATGTTTATTACCTCGATAATTTATATTGGTCCAAATTGTCTGGAGCTTTGGTTTACACAGAGGATACCACATTTTTTAGAACGTACCCAGACGGACATTTCAGTTTTAACGATGTTACCCTTGATGTAGGAGATAATAGTTTTTATTCAATTGCAGTAGATGCCGCCGGAAACAGAAGCAATTCATCTGATTCAATTTCGGTTTTATTGGATGTCGGCCTTTTGCCTGATCTGGTGACAACTGTCGAAGATATCAGTTATTATCCTGATGCTCCTGTTGATGGTGAGCAAATCAGTGTCATGGTCGATATCTGGAATAAGGGTGGAAGTGATGCTTTTAATGTGGATGCAGATATATATATGTGGGATTCTTCAGGTTCTCTGGAGCTTATTAAATCTGCTGTCATTCCTCACATTCCTCCCCATTCTTCAGTAAATATAACTGCCGACTGGAGTGCTGTCGGTAAAGAGGGCATAAATGGAATCATTACGGTTTTAGACCCTGATAATAAAGTTACCGAAAGTGATGAAACAAATAACTTTGAGTCAAAAGAAATTATCGTATCAAAAGATGATGGTATTTCCATATATACAGTTCTTGATTCAAATGAATACGTTAAGAATGAAAATGTAAATATTACAGTGAACCTTGCCAACAGTGGAGAGGCAGCGGAAGGCCTATTTGAAGTTAGGATAAATGATGTATATGGATTTGAAGTAACCACATTTGGCACGTTAAGCCTGAACTTAGAATCTGGAGTGAGTCAATTTAACTATTCATGGAACACAGGTTCCATCTATCCCGGTACTTATCATGTTCAGGTAATATTTAAAGGTAGTTCAGGACTCATTGAAGAAAGTACAGTTCCTTTCGCTGTACTGCCTGATATACAAGTAGAGACGTTGGTTGGTACTAATCAGGCCACCTATGGTCCGAACAGTAATGTCAACATAGGGATTGACGTAAATAACATGAGTGAGAACTACCTGGTTTCAACCCTGACTTTAAAAACGATTGTCAAGAATTCTTCAGGTGCAAAGCTATTAAGTGAAAACAGTGACTTATATAATATTCTTCCCGGAAGCAACCTGACTCTTTCACTTGGCTGGAACACGGCCCTCCATGAACCGGGCGGTTATACTGTTGAAGTTGTAACCTACATGGATGGAGCGCTTTTGTCCCTGGAGACGGCTTCTTTTGAAATCAGCAGTTCCTTCATTGTCAGTGGTGATATTGGACTGGCTCATTCCTCTCTCATGGCAGGCAATCTTATTAGTGCGGATTATACCGTTCGTAATTTCGGCAATACAGGCAATGATGGGACTGTTCGCATATCCATTGCCGATCCTGTGACGGGAACGGCCCTATTGCAGGCAGAAGAGAACGCTTCCTTAGCGGTTAATGGTTCACAGTCGGGTACGATGATTTTCCCTTCACAAGATCTCGATCTGAAAACCCATACGGTGAGGCTGGTCTACCTGTCGTCAGGTATTGAAAACTACCTGGCTGATTCATCACTTTCTATTATAGACGGAATGCCGCCTGCCGTTAGCGTCATTTCTCCCCGGGAGGGGATTGAGTACAACGGCTCTGTCGAGATCAGCGCTATTGTTACCGATGATAAATCAGGCGTTCATAAGGTCGAGTATAGAGTTGATAATGGTGCATGGTATGCGCTTTCCACTGGTGATGTTACTGCAGGGCGTTATATGGCCTTGTGGGAGCCTTCCCTTCAGGATGGAGGCGAGCATACGGTCACTGTCAAGGCCTCAGACCGCTCGGGAAATATGAGCTCACCTGTGCCGGTGATCTTTACCGTCCAGACGGATAGTACTCCACCTGTGACTGAGGTAATTCCCGGTACGCCTCTCTTTGTTGCTAACAATATGACTTATTTATCAGGGGGAACAACCTTTACTTTGAGCGCTACCGATACGGAATCCGGTGTTGCTGCAATCCAGTACAGGACAGACGGTGGAAACTGGATCGACTATGTTGTACCTTTTACAATGGCTGGCGCCGCTGAGGGCGGACATGTTATGGGGTACCGTTCCATTGATAAGGCAGGCAATGTTGAAGCGGAAAAGTCCCTTACCTTTGTCATTGATAATAGCGCTCCCGTATCAGTCATTGCAGCCGGTGCCCCTCAGTTTAGTTCACCCGATGGCAGTTTCTTTGTTACTCCGGCTTCACAGTTTACTTTGACTGCCCAGGACAGTCACTCCGGCGTTTCTGTCAGTCAATTCAGAATTGATGGCGGCCCGTGGATAGATTATACGCCATTCACTGTGAGCAGTGAGGGAGTGCATTTAATCGAATACAGGAGCCTCGATAACTTGGGTAACGTTGAAGAAATAAGGTCTCTTGCGGTTATTACGGACGCAATGCCACCGCTTTCCACAGCAGAAGTTAGTCTGCCGCAATATACAGATGGAGCGGGTCGCCTCTTTGTGAGGGCCGATACGAAGGTTACTTTGAGTGCTGCCGATGATCTCTCCGGTGTGGCTTCTACCTCATATTCTATTGACGGCGGTACGCCACTGCCTTACGGCGTATTTACTGTCGCTGCCGAAGGTGAGCACGTGGTGAGTTACAGCGCCGTTGATAATGTAAACAATGCGGAAATGGCGCAGCACCTCTCCTTCACCGTCGATAACAGCGCTCCCGTGAGTGAGCTTACTGTGACCGGAGCACAGCATGTGTCTGGTGGAATAAGCTATGTAAGGCAAGACTCTGTTTTTAACATTAGTGCTTCCGATAACCTGGCCGGTGTATCTCTGACCGAATATCGGGTAGATGGTGGCAACTGGGCAGCCTATGCACCCTTCACAATAGCTGCTGAAGGGTCACATTTGATTGAATATCGCAGTGCCGATAATGTGGGGAATATGGAAGCGGTGAAAGCACTCTCTGTGATTACAGACAACACACCGCCGCTTACAAGTATCAGTGTTGGTAATCCGAAGTTCGATGATGGAAGGGGCAATTTCTATGTCACAGCATCGACAGAATATACCCTTACTGCAACAGATAAGCTTTCCGGTGCAGCATCGACAGAATATCGCATAGACGGCGGTCCCTGGACAGCCTATGCACCTTTCACGATAGCTGCCGAAGGGTCGCATCTGATTGAATATCGCAGTGCCGATAATGTGGGAAATATGGAAGGAGTGAAATCACTCTTTGTAATAGTTGATAATACACCGCCGGAAACAGCCATCACCTTCAGTGACCAGGTATTCGGAGATGGACAGACGATCTATATCACGGGAAGGACGGAAGTAGCGTTGAGCGCAACAGACAACCTGTCCGGTGTGAAAGAGACCTATTATCTCTTTGATGGACAGGCAGTCCCTCAAAAGTACAGCGGACCTTTCCAACTGGACGCTCTCGGGTACGGTAGCCATGTAATCCGTTACTACAGCATGGACAAGGTTGATAATGCGGAGGCTGAAAAGCGTATAACCGTTGTTGTCATCGGAGTGGATATGACAACGGAAATCCTGAACCTTCCGAGAGTTTTGGTCTGGACGGAAGACCCTTCAAAAGGAAAGAGCGATGATGACAGCCATGATGATGGTGAAAAAGAGAAGGGGAAAAAGAAAGACGACGACGATCATGAAGACCATGATGATAAGCATCACCGGTACAGCCTGGAAGATATGCGGACATTCATCGAAGACGCCCTTGGGTCTCCCCATGTATATTACACCGTTGTAACCGATAAAGAGGCTTTCCGCAAGGAGTTCCGCTCCGGTATTTACAACATGGTCATGGTTCTGGACAACAAAAAACCGCTTGATGAAAAGATGCTGAGAGAGATGAAAGAAGGCGTTTACCGGGGAATGGGGCTGCTTGTATCGGGCTGGGGCAACAGTGTCAATCACGAGCTGGATGACCTCTTCGGCGTCAAATTCAAGGGTTCTCTCTCAGATGAAGAGGATAAGCATTCCTTACATTTGTATGAGAGTCCTTTATCATCGGAGCAAAACCTGACTGTTTCCGGCCGGGTGCTGAAAACGGAACTCAAAGGCGGTTCCCTTGCGGGAATTATCCCCGGTGAGGAAGAGTGCGAAGGGGTTCGCAGTATCACCCTGAGCTATGCAAGAGAGCTTGCCATCGGCGACCGGGTTATTGCTACCCTTTCCGTAAAAGATGAAGAAGAAATGAGGATAATCGATGAGGAGTTTATTGCAATTGAAAAACTTCCAGGAGGAGTGACAAATGATTCTAGGGGCAATACCGATGGCGATCTGGTAATCAGCGAGGTCACCGCTGAGGGTGTGATCATAACCCTTACATCGCCTTATGAATACCTGGAAGAGCACTACCATCTTACCCTGGTTATAGAGGGGCAGGGTGGCGACAGTGAAAGCATCGGTCCTGTACGGATCAGCCCGGACTGCGACAGCCACCTCCAGGCCGGAGTGGAAGTGGGAGCTTTGCGAGTCCTGTCTGTTGATAAAGAGAGAGAGAAGGAGGAAGCCGATGTGCCCACCCTGATACTGAACAGTTATGGGCAGGGCAGGGCGGCCTTGTTCACTTACAATATGACGGCATCGGCCCTGGGCGGAGACAACCGGGCTGAGCAGGCGGAACTGCTGGGTAAGGCGTCAGCTTATCTTCTCGCCCATGAGGCCCTTCCGGCTGCGGGATCAGTGGTACTGCTGGGGAACAGGATCAAATTGCATGGCGGTGGTATGGAGATGAAAGCTGTTGAGACCCCGGGAGAGGGCCTTGCGCCGCTGCCGCTCTTTGGCCTGACCCCTGATCCGCTTGAATATAGCTTCTACCTGGAAGGTGGCGGGGAAAAGGTTTACCGGTATTTTGTGCGGGTTGACGATGAAGAGGGAGATTATACCAAGAAGACCGATGTCTATATTAATTCCGGCAGCGGCTATGACTTCTTTGAGAGCTATCCCTACCATTTCAGTGTAAGTGACGATTCAGAGAGCCTGCTGCAGCAATCACAGCGCTGGGTGGAAGCGCATATTCTTCTCTATCCCGGTGACGGCCATAGCGATGACGACGATGATGACGGCAGGAAAGATGAGGATAAAGATAAAGATGACGGCGAAGGTGACGATGACGAAGATGATAATGACCTGGCAGCGATGGGAGATATGCTGTCAGAGATTGCCCTTATGCCCAAAGGCACGTCATCTGAAATTGAAAAGGTCATTAAAAAGACGGTCCATGTTCTCCACAAGACGGAGAAGCTTTCCTTTGACGCGTCAGGATTGAGAACGCTTCTTGCCAGGTACCTGAGGATAATGGAGGGAGAATGGTATTTCAGTTCCCGCAGTGAGTCTCATGATGACGATGATGAAGGAGAAGACCATGACCACCGGGAAGAAGTGGACAGGGATTGATGTTTGAGGGGGGGCGCTGACCTTTAATCAATCACTTACGGTTTTTTTGTTATTTTAGACCTTCAGGTTGGCGACGGGGGTTCAAATCCCACTGGGGACACCGGATAAATAGAAATGCCCAACTGAGAAAGTTGGGCACTTTTTCTTTTTTATTCTTTCTGCTATACTTCTTTTTTTCACATTTAATTATTGAGGAGGCTTTGCATGAAAAGAAAGGTGGCTGTTTATATTTTAACTCTGTTTTTTGTCTCAAGTTGTCTGACGACAAATGCTATGGCTGTTGGTCTGGGTTTTAATCTTTCCGGTGGGGGAGGTTCTACGGAGTGGGATATTGAACAGCAGTCATGGCCCTACGCTAAATGGAAAGAGGATACGGATGATTCAATAGGAGGCATTGGTTTTGTCTTAGATACAGCTGTAGCTAAAAATAGGCTTTTTAACTATAGACTTAATATCGGTCTCCATTCTGCTGATTATGAATATGATAGCGGTGCTACTTTTGAAACGTCAGGTTGGTTCATGACTCATGATTTTGGTTTTGCATTCATAAGAAATAATAAAGTACGTTTGTGGGCAGGGCCTGAAATAAGGCTCTCTTATTCACAGGGTGAACTGGATACCGACAACGATTATGAGATAGATATCGTAACCTTTGGTATCGGACCTGTTATAGGGGCCAATTTTAACTTTGCCAAAAATATGACACTTACAGTTAAAACAGGTGTTCTCGGGACATCAAGCGCGGGAGTTATTGAACACAAAACATTAGGATTTGTGGACCAGGATATTGATGGTTCAGGCTCTTACTCTTTTATTAATGTCGGTCTCACATTCAGGTTGGGAGATGAATATAAGAAATAGTCGAAGTCGTCTTCATTGCAATCTAAGATTATAGATAAAAAGAGGGTCTGCTTTTGATAAGGCAGGCCCTTTTTTGCTTAACTTAATTACTTTTTCCAGGTATAAAAAAACAAAATGGCTGGAAACATGATGCGAGAGTAAGTGTGCAGCGCATATTTTCTTTTTCATCTGTTGAATATTCTCTTTATCACGACTGTACTACTCTTGTTTTCAGCTTTTAAAGGTGTTTTGGCCCCGGGCACGCTTTTCTTGTCAAGGATATTGGTCGGTCTGCCGTAATAATCTCAGGGAATAGAGGCAATTGCCGGGCAATGACGGGCAACACACTTTTTTCTGCGCGACAAACGGTTTAGCATCAGCATTGCGGAAAAGTGACGGCACTGATAAGTCCGTTGCTAAAGTCCGTTCGTCAATTTGTTTCAGTCATCTGCAACTCTTCAATTCAGTCCCTTCTGAAATAACCGTTTCAGAAGGGGGGGGGACAATTACCGTGCTCTCGTCGCCTCTTCTCTTTTTTCTTTCCTTCTTTCCCTTGACATAAACCGCCCTTTTCTTCAAAATAGCGCAGAAGTTGAAAGAGGTTCGGTCGCAGGTATTTTTTCAATGGTTGAAGCGGCGAAATTAATCAACAGGATTTGTTCTTTGAAATTAATGTTTACCTGTGAGTTGGCATTGATACGCAGGGTATATGGAGAACTGCTTATATTCTATGGCAAGGTGTGGTCCATTATAGAGAAGTGCAGCTATGAGGAGGGGTCTGTTACCTGTTAGGAGGTTATCGGGAAAAGCTGTTTTGTGTTTTTGACCGATGTTCCCGACAGGCGGGTGGCCTGGCTGAATCTCTGGTGGGTACATTTTCCCCGTCTCGGGATAAATGGGGAAGGTAATCTTCCTGTTCATACCTCGCTGTTTGTGGTGGGGCCGTTGAATTAATGAAACCCGGCATAATGTGTAAGGATTTAATGTTGGGTTCCGTTTGTGCCGGGAAAGCTTGTGAAAGTCCGGGCCGGATCTGTAAAATGATAGAATGTTCAGGGGGGATATTATCATGTTGCATGAAAGGATAATGAGGGGAAGCACATATTCAAAAACAAGAAGGATCAAGAGCGCTTTTTTTGCTGTTACATCGAAAGGGAATGAAGAGAAGGATATATTTGGAAGCAAAAAGGACCGGGAGTATTTTCTCCATTACCTTAAAATAGCGGCTGGGCGTTATGACGCGGCTGTTCATGCCTATTGCCTCATGAGTAATCATTATCAGCTGCTCTTGGAGATGCCATTGGGCAATCTGTCGCAGCTAATGGATCATATTAAAGGGGCCTATACCGAGTACGTTAATGTTAAGCAAAAAAGAGGAGGGTCTTTTTTTCAGGGGAGATATGAGGCAATAGTGGTTGAAGCAGATAAATATGTAAAGGAAATTTCCCGCCAAATTCACCTGAATCCCGTGACGGCAGGCATCGTTAAAAAACCGGAAGAATTCACCTGGAGCAGCTATAACAGCTATGTGGGAAAGGAATTATGTCCCGGATGGCTCACGATAGATTTTATTCTTGGCTATTTCGACAAAAAAAAATCAACAGCCCAGGAGAAGTATCGAGAGTTTGTAGAGTTAATGATTGGTTAAAGTAATAAGGTTCTATTGAAGGGTTTGTTTATTTGTGCTTCTTTATAGAGATAAATTCTTGCTTCCCCGGCTATGCCTTCCACCGAAGATAAGGGAGCGCGTCGTCTGCCAGGATAATCATACTTCAATCTGTGAAAATTTATCCCTCCCTTGTAATAGGGAACCAGTGTCAAAAAATGAATTAATCCGGCAAACCCTGAAGTCACCTTTCCGCAGTTTTACCTCCCTTTGCTTCATGGAAAAACCCTCAATTCCTTCCAACAAAAGAAATATTTTTCAAAAAAGCAAAAAAAAATAAAAAAAATTCTCAATAAAATCGGGATCTTTTAATCCGATAAAACATATTTGCTGTGAATCAAACTTCTGTCTCTTGACAGGATTGTTAATTGGATATATGTTGCTAACCCGGTTTTGAATCAGTGAAGTGGGAGCTACAGTTGCCAGTCAAAGTTTTTTTATGAAGGTGGGATGGGCAGAGGATTGAAAAAGCTGTTAATCAAAGTTAAAAGTGTGTTGGAGATATCAAATGCGTAGAGCGGACCCCTCAAAGTGTTACATTATGATGAACAACGGAAAAAAAATGATAAATATAATCAGTTCAGGAAAATTCCTGCGGCTTAATATGCTGAATGTGTAAGAGTTTGGCAGCAAATGGCAAATGATCATGAAAAAAAGGAATTAACTTTAATCTCTGTAATTCTTCCTAACCTGGTGAAGGATAGACATTTATTTGTAACAAAAAAATCTTTTTTGATATCAGGATGCTGCATGACCGGAGGTCAGAAATTTGCCAACAATGCCTGAATTGTCCTGTTAAAGAGCGGATATGGATTTGCCGGCTCGTGGTCGGAATCCCTTCAGCAGTCACCTGTGATTATATTTTTTGAAAGGTTGAAAAAAATATGAAAAGAGCAATTTTATATACATTGGCTTCGATAGTCCTGGTTTCCTCTGCCTTTCCCCTATCTGCCGGCGCCTGCTATAGAATGGAGGCGCTGCAACAGGTTCTCGATAATTACGCCGGCGCCTGCGAACTGGAACATACCTATGAATACCATAATGGTGGCCTTCTGGTATACGCCAGGGTATGGGAAGTTTGTAACAACGCAAGAGAAAGTTGGGTGTCCTATGTCCGGACTGAAGGACCGGTTTACATGGGGGATTGTGACAATAACAGAAAATATACGTGCAACGGGACTTTAGGAACAAGTCTCGTATGTAATGAAAATGTCCACAGGGTAAATAACACAGAGAATTTTGTAGAGACTATCAACACATACTGCGACGGTTCAACAGAATCAATATGGACCTGGGACAGTAAATATCCCTGGCCTCCGGCGTACGCTGAGGAATCTGAGTGTTTCGTCGGTTCCGGAACCGTTTCGAATGCCTGTGATGATTACAGTAAAACGCTCTATACGACGGTCCTGATAAAGGACTGCAAGGACCTGGACGGTGACGGGCATTATAAGGAAGGTGACTATTATTGCCCCTGCGGTGACGACTGTGATGATAATAACGGAAAAGTTTATATTAAAGAGGTGGAAGAAGAGATATGCAGTTCCGACAAGAAAGACAACGACTGCGACGGTGTTATCGATGAGAGGAGCGGTTGCGGAGAGTGCGGCCCCTTAGGTACAGGCATGGAGTCTTCGGCAAACACAATCAGCGGCCGCTATACGCACAGCCAGCACCTCTTGGGCGATCTTTCGCTCTATTACGACAGCTTCAGCGTTTACAGCGGTACAGTTGCCCAAAACTGGCGGCACGGCTACGAGTTCGATTTCAGAGAGACCAGTGACGGGCGGGTCGCCTTCTCAACGGCCGCCGGCAGCGCCCGTACCTATACGCCGTCAGGCGGGAGCTATACATCGGAGAGCGGCGATACCTCGACGCTCGTCAAGAACGGCGACGGCACGTGGGACATTACAGAGCTTGACGGCACGGTCTATCATTTTGACGTCTTCGGAAATATTTCTTCCATCAGTGATACAAGGGGAAGAACAACAACATTTTCTTATTACAGCGGCCTCTTGACAAGTGTCGCTGATTCAACAGCGCCTGCCCCTGTTTTCATTGATTACGTTGATGGCAAGATCGATACCGTTACTGATCCTTCGGGCAATATTTACGATTTTAATTACTATCCTGACGGTACATTAGAGGAGATTATTTATCCGCTTCCTGCATCCTATCCGCTTGATGTGCCTCAACCTGACGGCACGACAGCTTCCGTCTCCTATCCCGAAGCGGGGGCGGTCAATCCGAAATGGAGCTATACCTATGTAAACGGCCTGCTAAAGACCAAAACCGATCCTTCCGGCAAGCTTGTAACTTACAACTTTGTCGACGGAAAGATCACATCTTCGACTGTTACCACAGAATACGGTGTTCGCACGCGTACCCTCGGTTACAGCAACTATACGGGTGATATGCGTGAGACTCTCAAAACAGAGCTTGATGGCGGCGTCTGGAAGTACCGCTACAGCAAGACGGAAGGGAAGCTGAAGGAAAAGGAAGACCCCGAAGGGGGGGTAACCTTCTATACCTACGGCAGCTACTTCAAGACTGAAATCCAGGCTGGCGGAAAGAAAAAGACGACAACACGTTATGACGGTAACCGTAATGTGATAAAGTCGATCGAGGAAGAGCTTGTCTCTCCATTTAGAAAGTACTCCACTACCTACAGTTACAATACCTTCGGTCTCATTTCCACGACAACGACGCCCCTGGAAGGAGCTTTCGATGATGTGGGCAATCCCGTTAACGCTGTGAGCACTGTCTACCGCTACGACGATAAGGGACAGCCAATCTATATGGGCGACTCGCTCGGCAGGGAGACCTTTATTCAATATACGACCATAGGTACGGAGAAGCACGTCACCACTACCGGTCCTTTGGGCAGGGTTTCAACCGTGATCTACGACGAGCAGGACAGGCTCCTTTCGGCTACTTCGCCAAGTTCCGTTACCGGCGTTAATGCAACCACTTCCTATACCTATGGCGTGCTGGGCAATATGTCCACCCTTACTGATACCATGGGACGCGTCACGCGCTACAAATATGATTCTCTCGGCCGCATGGTGCAGCTTATCGGTCCGAATGAGGAAAGGACCACTTACCTTTACAACACAGACGGTTCCATCGAGTCCGTTATTGATGGCGAAGGGAACAAAACGAGCTATACCTATACGAATCTGGGCCGGCAGAAGGCCATTATCGATGCCCTCAATAAGGCCACCTTCATGAGTTACAGCGCCGCCGGCTGCGGCAACTGCGGCGGCGGGGTGGACAAGCTGACCCAGGTGACCGACGCCAACGGCAAGTCAACAACCTACACCTATGACAAGCTGGGTAGGCTGCTTACTGAAACCGATGCCACGGGCCTGCAAAAAAGTTTTGATTACAATCCCAACCGTTATGAATACACCAAAACCGACGCCAGGGGAATTGCCATAACTTATGTCAATGACTACATAGGCCGTCTCACTGAAAAAAAGGTGGAAGGCGTAACAAAAGAAACCTACAGTTACTACATTAACGGCCGGCTCCATAGGGCAAGCAAGGACGGCCTCACCTATACCTATACTTACTATGCCGATGGGCAGGTGAGGGACGTGACTGATTCGAAGGGTAAAAAACTTTCCTACAAGTATGACG
>Ga0224514_10000218_pt1 | contig 17496 bp, 14 predicted proteins | sample SF_May12_sed_USG_3_FD_169107 | JGI IMG/M metagenome (GOLD analysis project Ga0224514, IMG submission 169107) | Sediment microbial communities from San Francisco Bay, California, United States - SF_May12_sed_USGS_24 | ecosystem: Environmental > Aquatic > Marine > Sediment | place: USA... | reverse complement strand
TGCCGAGATATCATCGACAAGGGCAACGAGGCTTGCCAGGGAGGCCTGGATTTTCATTTGGGCCTTGTATTCATTAAAAGTGGAGCCTTTCACTTTACGGGTGTAAATGATGATGTTGTTCTTCACGTCTTCTTTTGCCCTTTCCCAGGCGTAAAGATTGGCCGGGAGGGTGATAAACAGTGAAAAGAGCAGTGTTTTTAAAATAATGGTTTTACGTCCCAGTTTTTGTGAATCTGTCAAGAGTAAGTCCTTCCTTTCCACTCGATATTCCCTCTTTTACTTTGCCACAGGCAGTTAAGGGTGATAAAGGCATGCATGGTAAAGCCCAAAGGGAAGGACAGGAGGTAGAGGGCAGGGATTTTTAAGGCTTTTATTGCCATAAAGCAGGTGATGAACATAATGATTGAGCCGGCCAGGGCAATGGCGAAGGCCCAGCTATAAATGGGATCATTCCCGCAGGCGCCGGGCCTGTAAAAGGTCAGTAAAGGGAGGACGACAGGCATCCAGCCGAGGAAGAGGAATTTAATTGAATGCGTGACTGACGTTATCGTGCTTTCGTGTTTCATTATTTCAATCAGGTTTTTTGAAAATCCCTTCCAGATTTGAGGAAGTTCCCGGTACATTCGGGTGCGGATCATGTCGTCGGCAAAGAGAAGGTATAGCCGGTGGCCCCCTTCCTTGATGATGCGGGCAAAGGCGAGGTCGTCCATGACTTCGCTCCTTATGGCGTCATGTCCGCCGATTTTTTTATAGGTTGATTTTTTAAAGAGCATGAACTGTCCGTTGGCCAGAGATTCAGGCTTTTCAGGATTATTGACGTGACTGAAGTTTATGGAAGAAGCGATGGACAAAAAAATACCGGGCAGAAAAAGGCGCTCCGCAATGGAGACCAGCTCCTGGAAGGGATTAATGGAAAGCAGGTCTGCCCCTCTGGCTAAAGCGAAGTTTAAAGCCCTCTCTATAAGCTGACCTTCGGCGCTTACATCGGCATCGACAAAGCAATACCACTCACCTTCCGCATGTTCCACACCTGTCCGGCAGGCGTTGTTTTTTCCCGTCCAGCCCTGCGGCAGTTCACCGGTTTTTACGAGGTGAACGTTAGGGCAGCCTTCTTTAAGCCTTTTAACAATAGCTGCCGTATTGTCGGAAGAGTTGTCATCGACGACAATTACTTTATACTTGTTATGAGGGTAAGTTTGATTGATGAAAGAAGTGAGGCATCGTTCGATATTTGCTTCTTCATTTCTGGCAGGGATGATAAGAGTGAAAAAAGGGTGGCTTGAAAGCTTTTCTTTCCCCTCTGCAGGAAGAAAAGAGCGGCCAAAATAGGCCTTGCCTATCCTGTAGAGGAAATATAAGATAAAAATGAGCCATGAAGTTGCAATGAAGAACAGGAGCATCGTTTATTACCGTCTTTGGGTTGGCGGTTGAAGAAAGATGAACGTTTTTTACAATGCCCCCCGGCCCCTTTATGCCCCCGGGCGCTCTTTGGTAAAGAGGGGGACTAATGTTCCTCGCCTTTACCAGGGGTGGGTGGGAGGTGTTGCCGTTGTAATCGTATTGCTTTTTTTCAGCCCCACTTTTTAAAAGCATAGCAGAAAGCAGGGACCACATGAACTGGTTTTTTATCTCTCCTTTTTCAATTAACGTTCTCAATGTGACTATTCTCCTGTTCTTCATGATCTTTTTCCTTTTTAAGATCGAGAGGAAGTCAAAGGCGACCCTGTTTCTTATTGCATCACTTATTGGTGTGGAGCTGGTCTTTATCTCATTTTTCGTTATCTTTTCGGCCCTCGATTCTTTTTATTCGACCCTTGCCTGGTGGCTCATCCATCTCATGGTCTTTGCCTCTATTGCCATGGTCCAGTTTGCCTATCACTTTCCTAAAAACCTTCATCATGGTGAGTCAAGGATTGCTCTTTATCTCTGTATCGGCGCGGCTGTTGCCGCCTACCCCTATTATATTTATAAAACACTCACAACAGGTCCGCTTTACAGTTTTGAGGCCTATGCCTATGTTTTTCTCGACAGGCCCGAGATGGGAGTTATCATCGGTTCGGAGATACTCTGGATGCTTGTCGTTTTTTTTCGAAAGGCGGTTCTCCTGTCTGATTATGAATATAGCGGTTTTTTGAACCGCTGGTCCGGCCCTGCCCGGCTTCCGGCACGTTTTATAATCGCCTGCCTCCGTATTGCCAGGGCGAAGGAGCGGGATACAAAGGCCATAAGGCGGCTAATTGTCATCTTTTTTTCGCCTGTCATACTCATTGCAGCCATCATTCTTGCCTATGAGGGGCTCTTGTCATGGGAAATAGTGGCCCATATCCTCGGTACGGGATTTATGGTCATTGCCTTTATCTTTATCGTTGTTTACATTAACAGCTCTTCCGAGCCGTCCACTTTCATGGTCAAGCTCATCGGCATTTCCCTGGGCGCACTCCTCATTGCCATCAGTTTTGGCGCGAGCATTGCCATCCTTATCGAGGATAATGCTTATGAAAAGGAGCGGCTCTTTGAAGTGAGGGAGGTCATGAAAAACCTTGCGAAAAAGGAATTTACCCATTTGCCTCCGTCCATTGCCTACATATTGTCAGTTCCTCTCCATAAAGTATCATCTCCCATAAAGTATGAAACCGTTTATGTCCGTGATCCCGGTTTTTCAGACAAACGGATTACCTATGAGGGCCGGAAGGTGAAAAAACAAGCGCTCCCCTCCGGTGAAAGGGAGCCGGTGAGACAATACCGGAAGCTTACTCCTCTTGACGTGAACGATTATTACATCCATTATGATTTCCCCTATGACGGTAAAATGTATGAAGTCGCTTTCGACTATATCCCATACAGGCAGGTTATTGGTGATACAGGTGTAAAACTTCTCTACATTATTGCCGGTTCAGTTCTTTTTGTGATTATTGTCTTCCCCTACTTTTTTTCAGAGAGCCTGGTTAAACCCCTCAATGTTCTCCTTGATGGCGTTAAAAAGGTCAATAATGGCGATCTGAAAGTCGTCGTGCCCGTCAAGGTAGAAGATGAAATAGGTTATCTGTCAACCTCTTTTAACGCCATGGTAGAGTCCATCCAGGATGGCCGGGAAAAACTGAAAGGGGCCCTTGAAAAGCAGGTAAAACTGACGGAATCCTACAGTTTTTTCGTACCCAAAGAGCTCTTAACGTTCCTGAAGAAGGAGAGTATCATCGATATCAGGCTGGGAGACAACGTTCAACTGAAGATGACCATACTTTTTTCCGATATTCGTTCTTTTACAAGCCTTTCGGAACGCATGACGCCACAGCAGAATTTTAACTTTATCAATGATTGCCTCGGCAGGATCGGCCCCGTTGTGAGGGACAATAACGGATTTATTGATAAATATATTGGTGACGCCATTATGGCGCTTTTCCCCTACAGGACGGAAGATGCCGTCAGGGCGGCCGTTGAAATGCAGGAGGCAGTGGGAAGCTGTAATAACCGGATGGAGGGGAGTGAAGAAGTGATCAGAATAGGTACGGGCATCAATACGGGTATGATGATGCTCGGCACTATCGGCGAGGAGAAACGGATGGAAGGGACCGTTATCTCCGATGCCGTTAATCTCGCTTCCCGACTTGAAAGCCTGACCAAAGTCTATGGCTCTTCCGTTATTTTAAGCAAAACGACCTTTGACAGCCTTGAAAATTTGTCAGACTATGATCATCGCTATCTTGACAGGGTACAGGTGAAAGGGAAGAGGGAATTTGTCGATATTTATGAAGTTTTCCATAGTGACTCCCCGGAGCTTAGAGAACTAAAAATAAAAACAAAAGAAGATTTTGAAATGGCTACGAAGCATTACAGGGAAGAAAAGTTTGATGAGGCGCTTCGTTATTTTAGAAAGGTGCTGAAAGTTAACAGCCGGGATAAGGCCGCCGAGGTTTATGTGAAACGCTGCGAGAATATTAAGAAGCACGGCTTGCCCGAAGGCTGGGAGGGTGTTACTGTTTTGCCCGAGAAGTGAAGGTAAACGCTTCTCATAATAGGCCCCTCTCCCTTTTGGGCCAGGGCAGCCAAAAAAATCTCCTCTCCCGCCACGAATCCATATGCCTTCCACATCGTCCCGCCAGAACTGTGAACCGGCAATAGGGGATGAATTAATGTATTGTATTTGCTTTGTATCAAAGAGAAGTCTGACCGGTGCCCGATTTATTTGTGACCGGCCAGGGATGCCTTTGACCTTCGTTCCTGCCCTTTACTAATGCCTTTTACTCTACCTTTATCAAAACGGATTACATATAAAGTATTTTCAGGTCCTGATTGATAGGACCATTGATTGACTCTTCGGTTTTCTTCCTTTAAAAAAGGTTCCCCGCATAGCTTTAATACAAAAGCTTTATAATCACCCAGTTTGATAAACTCTCGTCCGCAGAGCATCTTTTTAAAATCCGATTTGATTTGAGATTCCTTTTCCGCTTTCCCCGGGCCTGCCCTGTTTTTACGGGCCCCGCCATCAATGCTTTTTACTTTTCCTTCACTGAAAACAACTACCCATACTTTTCCCCTTAATCCCAGTTTATAGGACCACTGGTTAATTTCATGATTTTCTTCCCTGAAGAAAGGTTCGCCGCACTTTTGTAATACTTCAGTCTTGTAATCATTAATGCGTATAATTTTGTTATGATTGCACCTCAGTATCGTTTGCTCGCTGTGAGATAAATCGGGGGTGAGAAAAAGAGCCAGAATAAAGCAGATTAAAATTAAATGTTTCATTTTTACCTCTAATTCTTGCTTGGGAATGATCCTGCAACTTTGTACCACTTCTGTCAAAGACAAATATATCAATTTTTCTTTCTAAAAACCAGTAATTCTGACTGGGAAAATATTTTTTCAGGATCTTTTTTTTTTAAAAACTCAACCAGTTTATGTGAGCTTTCTGTCATTTCTACGCATTCGATTTCTGTTTTCTTTCCCTTCCCTAAAGGGATTGATCTCATTTCTGTTTCTCCCTTTAACTGCCCTGTCCGGATTGCACGGGAAATCATATCTTTGTCAAGAAAGGAAAGGGAAAAACTATTGTCATCCCTAAAATCGTACCTTGCAATGTAATAAGCCGGTTTGTTTTCCTCTATATCATTATATGGCTTGACGAAGCTCACGTTCATATAATCATGGCCGGCTATTTTTGTTGGAAACATGACAAACTCCATCAGGTCCAGCCGGCCCGAGCTCTTATGCTCTATGGATACAATTCTCGCATGATTATTTTCCATCTTTCCAATGTGCAGGTAGACAGTCTCTTTATTCTCTCCCTGTAATTTCCATGTGCCTGATAATCTTTCGTCAAAGTAAGCCTTCGACGGATCCGATAAGGGGCTTTGGGAAACAAGAGGACAGCAGCCGGAAATAAGGAGTAAAATAAGTATGACCGGTAAAAAACGGTTTTTTCTCATGTCAAAACTTTAGCATATATTAATGCCCTGTCAATTAAAGTTCTCCTAAAAGGGGCAGAAAAAACACCTTGAGAGAGCGGCATTAATAGAATATACTCGGTTTTCAGGAAAAGGGGCATTTGTCCGGCCTGATAAGGCTTCAATTTTTTTAAAGATTTGGAAAAAGATCATCCCCTGGAGATTGGCAAGGAACGCCGGCCTTTTTCCAAATCATGAAGGCCTGAAACTGAACGTTTTTTCAGGCTTTTCATGAAAAACCAAATTCCGCCGGTAATCGCTATGAATCCTTTTGGTGAGCAGGTAATAAAGCTCGTTGGCATTGTTAAAAGCGCCGCCCGTTCCTTTATTCATAACGGCAGCTTTAACATGGCTGCTGCAACGGCATTTTACGCCATTCTTTCCACCATTCCTCTTGTCTTTGTTCTTGTTGCCGGCACAGGTTTTTTCTTTGAAGGTTCCGGTAAAGTGATCCAGACCCTGGCCGCTGCCGTCGATACGGTGCTTCCCACATACGGAGAAAGCCTTAAGAATGAAATTCATGCCGTCGTGAGGAAAAAGGAATTTATTGGCGGTGTCGGTCTCATTATCATGCTCTGGAGTTCGACGCTTGTATTTTCCTCCCTTGAATTCGCTTTTAGCCGTATTTTTAATGTGGAAAAGAAACGGTCTTTTCTGCGATCCAGGATAGTCAACATGGGGCTTGTGATTCTGGGTATCCTGGCGCTGACGGCTTCTGTCCTTCTTACGACAGTCGCTAAAATTGCCAGGTCTCGTTTTGTCGCCCTTTATGATAACTGGATTACGGATTTTTTCTCATCAAGTATCTTTGTTCAGTATATTCTCCCCGTTATGATTCTGACGCTGCTCTTTGCCATTTTTTACACCGTCTTGTCGAGGCGCACCGTATCTGTCGTAAACGGTCTTGGCGGAGGCTTTGTTTGCGCCATCATGTTTGAAGGGGCGAAATATCTCTTTGCCTGGTATATAGCCAACCTGGGCCGTCATAGTTTTATCTACGGATCACTGGGGGCCATGATTGTTATTATTCTCTGGTTCTTTTATGCGGCTATTATCATCCTCTTTTGCGGGGAGTTGATTGCTTCATGGAGACGGAGGGAGGAATGCCTTGTTATTAGAAACCGATAAGGTGCTATTGATATGAATGAAAAAGATAAAGCGCTGCTCAAGGTGAAGATCCTTGAAGAGATTGAATCATTAAAGCTGAATATTATATCTCTGGAAGAAATGTCAAAACCGGTGGCGCCTGACGTTGCCATCGGCAGGCTGACGCGCATGGAAGCTATCAATTCAAAGAGCATAAACGATGCCAACCTGAGATCGTCAAAAAACAGGCTTTCCCGCCTTCAGTCAGCGCTCAGGAGAATGGACGATCCTCACTTCGGCATATGCATCGAATGTGAAGAGCCCATCCCTGTAAAAAGACTGATGATTATTCCGGAATGTCTGAAATGTGTTGAATGTATGGAAGAGTAATCTCGGCAACTCAAAATTCCCAGGCTCCTGTGAGGGCAAATCTCTTGACTTAAAACGCCCTTTCCCTATAATAAACACTTCAAAAAACAGAGCCGCTTTACAGAAGGAATACATATGAATTACGAAGTTGTAATCGGGCTTGAAGTCCATTGTCAGCTGTTGACAAATACGAAAATTTTCTGCTCCTGCAGCGCCGAATTCGGTGGAAATCCCAATACCGATACCTGCCCCGTTTGTCTCGGCATGCCGGGGACACTGCCTGTACTCAATAAGAATGTTGTCAATTTTGCCATCAGGACGGCGCTGTCCACCAATTGTGAAATAAACAGGACAAGCCGTTTTGCCAGAAAAAATTACTTTTATCCCGACCTTCCCAAGGGTTACCAGATTTCGCAGTATGAACTCCCCATTGCCGAGCATGGCCATCAGCACATTACCCTTTCCACGGGAGAGGAGAAAAGGATTGGAATTACCCGTATCCATATGGAAGAAGATGCAGGAAAATCAGTCCATGATGCCTCAGCCGATGGCACGCTTGTCAATTTCAACAGGACCGGTGTGCCCCTCCTTGAGATTGTCAGTGAACCGGACATGCGAAGCGCCGAAGAGGCTGTCGAATACCTGAAAAAATTGAGGAATATCGTTGTTTACCTCGGTGTTTGTGACGGTAATATGGAAGAGGGTTCTTTCCGCTGTGATGCCAATATATCGTTAAGACCGGTGGGGCAAAAGGAATTGGGAACCAAGGCGGAACTTAAAAACATGAACTCCTTCCGCTTTGTCCAAAAGGCGATTGAATATGAAATCCTGCGGCAGGAGAATGTTCTGAAAGGCGGGGGTGAGGTTGTTCAGGAAACAAGGCTCTGGGATGCAAACCGTGGCGTAACGGAATCCATGCGGAGCAAGGAAGAGGCCCATGACTACCGTTATTTCCCCGACCCTGACCTCTTGCCCCTTGTTATCGATGAAGCCTGGATAGAAGAGGAAAGAAGCAAACTTCCTGAACTGCCGGAGGCAAAGAAAAATCGTTTTATTACCGAATATGGCCTTCCCAGGTACGATGCTGAAGTCTTAACGGCTGAAAAGAAGGTGGCCGGCTTTTTTGAAAAGGCCGTTAAAATCTGTAATAACGGCAAAGCTGTGAGCAACTGGATCATGGGAGAGCTTATGAAGCACCTTAATGAAGAGGGGACTGACATAAGCGATTCGAAGATAAGCCCTGAAGGTCTCGCCCTGTTGTTATCCCTCATCGACAAAAACGTTATCAGCGGCAAGATTGGCAAGACCGTTTTTGAGGAAATGTATAAAACAGGTAAAGACCCTGCTCTTATCGTTAAAGAGCAAGGCCTTGAGCAGGTTAGTGATACGGGGGCGATAGAAGCTATCGTCGATCGGGTTATTGCCGATAATCCTTCCCAGGCGGAAGAATTCAGGGGGGGGAAAGAGAAGCTTATGGGTTATTTTGTGGGCCAGGTAATGAAGGCGAGCAAGGGAAAGGCAAATCCCGGCATGGTCAACGAACTGGTCAGGAAAAAACTTTTAGGGTAAGAAAGCGGCTGCCCGCTTTTCAGATGTTAAAAATGTCCCCTTTTGAATGGGCCGATGTGAAAATATCTTCGAACCTGGCGGCAATTTTCCGGAAAGCATTCAGTATTTCAGGGTCATAATCCCCGGGTTTTGATCTGTCGCAGCCCTTTAGAATGATGGAAGTAGCCTTGCTGTGATCAATACATCCCTTATAGGGCCTCGAACTTCTGAGCGCATCGTACTGGTCGGCAATATTTACTATGCGTCCCGTAAGAGGGATCTCATTTCCACTTAAACCGTAAGGATAGCCGGAACCGTTCCACTTTTCGTGATGGGACAGCGCAATCTCCTCGGCCATTTTCATAAAGGGTGATTTAGCGTCTTTTAAAATATTGGCGCCTATGATGGTATGGCTTTTCATTACCTCCCATTCATTTTGTGTTAATTTCCCATGTTTACGCAATATGGCATCGGGAATGCCTACTTTGCCCAGGTCATGCATGGGGGAAGCGTAATGAATGGCTTCGACAAAACTATTGCCCATTCCCAATGCCAGGGCCAGTTCTTTGCAATAAAGACTGAGCCTTTTAATGTGTGCTCCTGTCTTGCTGTCTTTATAAACGACGGCTTCATTGAGTTTCTGGATCGCTTCTATATAGCTGCTTTTTGTCTGTTCAAGGGCATTATTAAGGGCTTCCGTTCTCTTTTCCACCTCTTCCTCGAGACGCCTGTTGTAGCCTTCCAGGAAGTCACGGTAGTCCTTTCCTATGAGGTTGTTTTTTATTCTTAAGGTAAGTTCCTTAATATTAAAGGGTTTGCTGATATAATCATTTGCTCCGTGCTCCATTCCTTTTATCCTGTCATTACGGGCATCGAGAGAAGTGAGAATGATAACCGGTATGTGTTTGGTTTTTTCATTCTCCCTGATCATCTTTGTTGCTTCAAAACCGTCTAAAAGGGGAAGCATGACATCCATTAAAATAAGGTCCGGTGATTCATGAATTGCCTTGTCGAGCGCATCAGGCCCATTGCCGGCGACGATGACTTCATAACCGATCTTATTACACAGGCAGGCCACCATTTCCTGGTCCCGTGAATTGTCATCGACAATAAGAATTTTAGCTCTTTTTCTTTCAATGTTATTAAGGTCGTATATCATAAGGCGCTTTGCTTTCTTTTTATAAAAAGAATACCAGACAATAATTGGCATGGCAAAATGAGGATGAATTTTACTGTTAAAGTTTAAAGGAAGATGATTGAGATGATCTGTGAAAGAAATTTGTATTTTTCACCGGTAAGATATCTGCATTGATATGGAGGGGGCTGTTTTCAATCAAATCTGTTCCGGTCATGGCCGGTCGTTAAATCGATTTTTGGCCCTGCGGGAATAATTCCTGAAGGATTAATATGTCTGTGGCTCAGGTAATAGTGCGCTTTTATGTGCCGAAAATTGCAGGTTTCCTCAATACCGGGCATGCGGTACAGTTCTTTCAGGTAGTTCCAGAGATTTTCATATTCGTAAATGTGCCTTAAATTACATTTAAAGTGGGTATAGTAGACAGGATCAAAGCGTATAAGCGTGGTGAACATGCACCAGTCGGCTTCGGTAATTGCATGGCCGCAAAGGTATCTGGATCCGCTGAGAACATCATCCCAATAGTCGAGTGCGGAAAAAAGTTCTTCTGCCGCTTCGTCATAGGCTTCCTGTGTCGCAGCAAAACCGGCACGGTAGACGCCGTTGTTTATGGGCATATAAATGGCTTCTATTGTCTCGTCAATCTTCTCCTGCAAGGGGGCGGGACAAAAATTTATTGAACCATCACCAATAGCGTCAAATTCGGTATCGAGCATTCTCATAATCCGTCTTGATTCGTTATTTACGATGCTCTTTGTTTCCTTGTCCCAAAGTATGGGGACGGTTACCCTGCCCGTATATTTGGGATCGGCTTTAACATAGACTTCTCTCAGGAAAGCGCAACCGTTGACGCTGTCGGGGATACATCCTTCAGCTGTGCTGAAGGCCCAGCCGTCATCTCCCATAAAGGGATCGACAATTGAAAGAGAAATTGAATTTTCCAGCTTTTTAAGCTTTCGCATGATCAGTGTGCGATGGGCCCATGGGCAGGCAAGGGAGACGTAAAGGTGATAGCGGCCTGCTTCCGCTTTGAAGCCTGACGATCCGTCGGCCGTCACCTGGCTTCGAAAAACCGTTTCGGGCCTTACAAAGCGTCCCTTGTCATCGGCCTTATACCAGTCGGTTTTCCACTTGCCCTTAACGAGCATACCCATAATTAACCTTGTTCATTAAATGTTTAATGCCTGTTAATGAAGCATACTTTTTTAACGCTAAGAATATAGCATAAATATATAGGAATAAAATAATCCTTTAATTTATATATAATTAAATCAAAGGTTTGAATTCTTTTTTATAAATATGTTATACAGTTGATATAAGCGAGGTATAAGTATGGAAAAAATTCTGGTTGTTGATGATGAGCATTTCGTAAGAGAATTTGTAAAAGACGCACTGACAGAGGCGCTGTATGATGTTATTGAGGCTGAAAATGGTAATGAGGGGGTCATTAAGGCTGTCAGGGAAGTACCTGACCTCATCATACTCGATATTGTTATGCCTGAAATGGATGGTATTGAGGTCTGCAAGCAGATAAGGGAAACCGTTGCCTGCCGGAACACACCCATTATTATGCATACATCAATGGATGAATCAAGGCTTATTGAAAAGGCTATGAAAGCAGGAGCCAGTGACTATATGCTTAAACCTATTAAAGCGGAGATGCTTCTCATAAGAGTAAAAAACAACTTGAGGCTGGTAACAGAGATTAAAAATAATAGCGCTCTCAGGGAAGAACTTGAAACTGCCAATAACGTAATTGATGCTCTAAATGAAAAAATTTCAAGTAGTCAGATTATTGATTTGTCGGATGAAGTTTGAAGTTTGATTCAAAAACATTTCCCCATTCGCTCTTTTTAGCGATTGCCCTTGAAGAGCAGAAATTCTTGTTGTAATATTCCAGTTAAAACCATGTTTTTGGGAGGTCCTCTTGAAAAGGAAAATGCTTGTTGGTGGAGAGTGGATTGAAAGTGATAAATACTTTGATCTTATCAATCCCTATGATGGTCAGCCTATTGCTGAAATACCTCTTGCTTCGGGAGAAGATGTAACTCGGGCAGTTGATTCGGCCTTGAGAGGTTTTAAGGAGATATCCACTCTTCCCCCTCATTGCAGAGCAGATATATTATTAAAAATTTCCAATCTTCTCATTGAAAAAAAAGAGAAGATTGCTCAAACCATTGCAGTTGAATCAGGAAAACCCCTGAAATACTCCATTGGTGAAGTGGAGCGGGCAGTAGAGACCTTCCGTTTTGCTTCGGAAGAAGCCAAAAGAATCCACGGAGAGACTATCCCCATGGGAGCGTCGAAGGGATCAGAAAACAGGGTCGCTTTTTACGAGAGGTTTCCCCTGGGTGTTATCGGCGCTATTACTCCTTTTAACTTTCCTATAAATCTCGTTGCTCATAAGGTAGCTCCGGCCATTGCCGCCGGTAATGCCATTGTTTTAAAACCTGCTGAACAAACACCCCTGACAGCACTTTTGTTAGGGGAAATCCTTCTTGAAGCGGGGCTCCCTTCAAAAGCTATCCAGATAGTGACAGGTGATGGCGTAACAGGGGCTGCTCTTGTTAATGATGATCGTCTAAAGATGATTACTTTTACAGGCAGCCCACCTGTGGGAAGAGAGATAAAATCAAAAGCGGGCATGAAAAAGGTGACCCTTGAACTTGGTTCAAATTCGGGAGTTATTATAGAGCCCGATGCCGACATTGATACTGCTGTTACAAGGGCCCTTATGGGCGCTTTTGCCAATTCGGGACAGGTTTGCATTTCATTGCAGAGGATCTATCTCCACAGGGAGATTTATGAGATTTTTAAATCAAGGTTTGTCGAAAAGGTGAAGGGACTTAAATCAGGTGACCCCATGAATGCCGGGACGGACATTGGCCCGCTTATTGACAGGGCGGCTGCCGATAAAACAGGGCGCCGGGTAAATGAAGCCGTTAAGGAAGGCGCCTGCATTCTTTTGGGGGGCAAAGGGAAGGGATCTTTTTTTGAGCCGACGGTTCTGGAAAATGTCACTCCCTCCATGCAGGTAGTTTGCGGTGAAGTTTTTGCTCCCCTTGTTTCCCTCATTTCATACGATGATTTTGACGACGCCCTTCGAATGGTGAACGACTCTATCTATGGATTACAGGCGGGGGTTTATACAAAAGACATAAACAAGGCATTTAAGGCTTTTAGAGTGCTCGAAGTGGGTGGCGTAATTATCAATGATGTTCCTACTTACAGGGCTGATCATATGCCTTACGGCGGCGTCAAGGAGAGTGGTCTTGGCCGCGAAGGCCTTAAATATGCCGTTGAGGAGATGACGGAACTTAAAACGCTTGTCCTTAACCTGTAGCGCCTCTGAAGGTAGATTTCTATAATCCGCCCCGTCAATTAGCGAGGATAGCTTATGAACTCTGAAGAGTCGAGTGTAATATCTTCCTTTCAGGAGAGACTTAAGTTTTCCCTGTATTTTTTTGTTGCCGTTGTTTCAGTCGGCACCTTTGGATACAAACTCATCGGTGGACCTGACTATTCCCTTTCAGACTGTTTTTACATGACTATCATCACGCTTTCCACCGTCGGTTATGGCGAGGTTATCGATCTCGTTCACCATCCCGGCGCCAGGGTTTTTACGGTATTTCTCATTATTACAGGTATGGGGGCCCTTCTTTACCTTGTTTCTACCCTGACGGCCTTTATCGTTGAAGGGGAACTGTTAAAAATATTCTGGAGGAAAAAAATGGATAAGATGATAAATAAAATGCAGGGGCATTACATTGTCTGTGGTGTGGGAAGAGTGGGTTATCATATTATCCAGGAACTGAGCCAGACAAAAAGAGGGGCCGTTGCTATTGATATTAAAATGGATAATATCGAAAAGGTTCGCCGGTCCTTTCCAATGGTGCCCACATTACAGGGAGACGGTCTGGAAGATGACCTTCTTAAGGAGGCGGCAATAGAAAGGGCAAATGGAATGATGGTTTCTACCGGTCATGACAAAGATAATATGGTTATTACCATGAGCGCGCGGCAGTTGAATCCCTCGCTCCGGATTGTGGCCCGCTGTAATGAAATGAAAAATATGGAGAAGCTTGGAAAGGCGGGGGCCGACTCGGTGGTTTCATCAAACTTTATCGGGGCGCTGAGAATGGCGTCGGAGATGGTGCGGCCTACCGTTGTTTCTTTTCTCGATATCATGTTGAGGGACAAGGAAAAGAATCTCCGTATCGAAGAGGTCCCTGTGAAAGGGGATTCAAAACTGACGGGTAAAAGGGTTTTTGAAACAGGAATAAAAAAGGCGGCCAATATCCTTCTTCTTGCTGTTAAAAAAGCCAACGGCGACTGGGAATACAATCCAAAAGATGATTTTTTGTTTGAAGAGGGGATGGACCTCATTATAATGGGCAGCCCCGAAGAAAAAGAGCGGCTCCAATCCTTTATTTCATAAGGGAAAGGGGCAATAATTTGTGAACGGCATCAAAAGGTTCAAAAAACCGCCCCTATTAGAAGTTTTCATAAAATATAAAGGAGTTATTATGAGCAGCAGCGGTATTTTGCCGGAAGGCGAGAATTTAAGAAAAGCTGTCAAGTGGATATCAGGGCAAGGCGGTTTCAGCCTGAAAACAGTGGAAGCGGCCTGTGTTCGTTTCGACCTTTCTCCTGCTGATGAAAATTTTCTGATCAATCATTTTAGTGGTGAGGAGGCTGAGAAGGAGAAGGGGGAAGAGTGAGGTACGCCAACTTTGCGATTAATGAATTTTGAGTAATGTTTTCAGGAACGTAAAGATCTGGAATGAAAACCTGAGTCTTCTGTTTGCGGCAAAATAAGTTGTTTTTGCAGGCCTTTGACGGCTGCTTTCTCCCCAAACTCAATGCGCCTCAGCCCAGTTCCGACCCATACCCGTATCCACTTTTAAGGGGGCTTTCAGTTGCACGACCCCTTCCATTTCTTCAATAACGAGATTCTTTATGATTTCCAGTTCCACCTCGGGAATTTCAAAGACAAGTTCATCGTGGACCTGCATTATCATCTTTGCTTTATGTCCCTCTTTCTTCAGACGGTCTGAAATACGAACCATGGCTACTTTAATGATATCGGCGGCGCTTCCCTGGATGGGGGCATTGATGGCTGCGCGCTCGGCAAACTGCCGCTGCATGGCGCTCGGTGAGTTGATATCGGGAACGTAGCAGCGCCTGTTCATAATGGTTGTTACATAACCTTTTGCCCGTGCTGATTCGATGGTCATGTCGAGATATCGGCGCACTTCTTTGTATTTCTGAAAATAACCGTCAATGTAGGCCTTGGCTACTTTGGGAGTGATAGAGAGTTCTTTTGACAGGCCAAAAGCGCTCATGCCGTAGATAATGCCGAAGTTAATGGCCTTTGCTTCACGGCGCATCCGGTCCGTCACCATTTCAGGGAATATGCCGAATACTTCCGCTGCCGTTCGCCTGTGAATGTCTTCCCCTTTTTCGAAGGATTTAATTAAAACGGGATCTTCCGACAGGTGGGCCATGATTCTAAGCTCGACCTGGGAATAATCGGCAGCAAAAATGAGAGACCCTTCTTCGGGAATAAATGCCTCCCTGATTTTTCTTCCCAGCTCTGTTTTGATGGGAATATTCTGAAGATTGGGATCGCTGGAGGAAAGCCTTCCTGTCGAGGTAACGGTTTGGTTATAGCTCGTATGGACGCGCCCCGTTTTTTCATTGACCAGCCGTGGCAGCGCATCGACATAGGTTGATTTCAACTTGGCAATGGAGCGGTACTCCAGTATCCTGGCAGGCAGGTCGTGTTTTTCAGCCAATTTGGTAAGAACTTCCACATTGGTTGAAAAACCGGTTTTCGTTTTCTTGATGGTAGGGAGCTTAAGCTTTTCAAAGAGAATTTCTCCTAATTGTTTGGGAGAATTAATATTAAAAATATCTCCGGCAAGCTCATATATCTTTCCCTCCATACGGGTCATCTCTTTTTCAAAGTCCTGTGACATATTGCCGAGAAAGTCTGTGTCTATTTTGACACCGGTACGTTCCATCTTTGCCAGGACGGTAAGGAGTGGAATTTCCGTTTTATGGAATAGTTCTTCAAAACCATCTCTTATGAGGAGGGGAAGCAGCATTTTTGCCAGTATGGTAACTACATCGGCGTCTTCGCCTGCATAGTCAAGCGCCTTTTCAATGCTTACCTGGTCAAAGGTAACTTTTTTGGGATCGCCTGTCACCTCGGCATAGGTGATCATCTGGTGATCGAGAAATTCCCTCGATACCTCTTCCAGCGAGTGGGAGTTTCTGCCGGGGTGCAGCAGGTAGGATGCGATCATGGTATCGCAATAAATTCCCTTCATTTCAATGCCGTAATTACATAGCACCGAATAATCATATTTCAGGTTATGCCCTGCCTTTTTTACTTCCTCTGAAGTGAGGGCAGCTTGTAATTGCTGAAGGACTTCATCGGTTTCCGGTTGGGAGATATCTTCGGGGCCGCTGTGCGCCAGTGGTATGTAGCAGGCAAGGTGTGGCTCCCGTGAGAGAGAAATACCTACGATTCGGGCCTCCATCGTGTTTAGTGATGTCGTTTCCAGGTCGATAGAGAGAATATCCTCCTTTTTAAGAGAAGAAAGAAAGCTTTTAATCTCTTTAATGCTTGTAAGAAGCCTGTATTTCTCCCTTGAAAGACTCTCGGAAGGGGCAAGTTCCTTAATGAAACGGGAAAGTTCCAGTTCCTTGAAAATATCTCTCAGCTTTTCAGTATTAAAGGGAGCCATTTCAAAGTCACCGGGCTTAAAGTCAAAGTCAAGATTACAGTCAATGGTTGCAAGCTCTCTGCTCAAAAAGGCGATATCCCTGTCTTTTTCAAGCTTATCCTTGAGCTTTCCCTTTATTTCCTCCATGTTTTCATAGAGCTTTTCCAGTGAACCATATTGGGCCATCAGTTTGACGGCCGTCTTTTCGCCGACGCCGGCCACCCCGGGAATGTTATCCGAGCTGTCGCCCATAAGGCCCATTACGTCCCGCACATTTTCGGGACCGACACCGAACCTTTCAAGTACTTCATTGTGGCCTGAAACCTTGTTTTTCATGGTGTCGAGAATGGTAATATTGTTTGTAACGAGCTGCATCATATCTTTGTCGCCAGTGACGATAACTACCTCAAGGTCATGATTTGCCGCTTTTTTTGCAAGTGTTCCTATAATATCATCGGCCTCGACGCCTTCTTTTGACAGGACAGGCAGGTTGAAAGCAGCCGTTATGTCATGAATGAAGGGAATTTGAGGGACGAGGTTGTCCGGCATGGAGGGGCGATTTGCCTTGTACTCTTTGTAAACTTCATGTCTGAATGTAGGGCCCCGTGAATCGAAGGCCACTGCCAGGTAATCGGGCGTTTCCTCTCTCATTACCTTGAGAAGCATGGCTGTGTAGCCGTAGACGGCATTGGTCGGCACCCCTTTTGAATTGCTTAAATGGGGCAGGGCGAAGAAAGCCCGGTAAATGTAGGAGCTGCCGTCGATAAGAAAGAGGCGTTTTTTTGTTTTTTTATTAAGATTTTCAGACATGGGTCTCCAATTGATATTTCGTGATTTTGTAGATGTTGGAGTATACCTGCTTTGCCCTTTCAGGGTCAACGGATCAAATGGTATTTGAGTGTAGATGAAGCGAGGTGGGTTATAGCAGGTGCAGGAGGAAGTAATGAGAACCGCCGCCTTTTTTTTGTAAAGATTAACGAAAGCATGTGTTTACTGCCTTGTTATCTGAATTATGTTCTACCGCTTTTCCGGCTAATACGCAATATTAAGTATTAGCCGACAAAATTAGGGGTAATATCACCTGATAAGTGTTAAGTGTAGCAATAAGAAATTGTAGCGAATAATATATTTTGGTATTATCGGGAAAACGCCATAATAGTTTGATGGCTATTGAAAGAATATT
>Ga0224514_10000217_pt1 | contig 17545 bp, 20 predicted proteins | sample SF_May12_sed_USG_3_FD_169107 | JGI IMG/M metagenome (GOLD analysis project Ga0224514, IMG submission 169107) | Sediment microbial communities from San Francisco Bay, California, United States - SF_May12_sed_USGS_24 | ecosystem: Environmental > Aquatic > Marine > Sediment | place: USA... | reverse complement strand
CCGACAGCCCTGTTGCCCGGAAGCTAACAGTTGGTGGGCACTTTCGGTATGTTCTGGTAACACTGCACCACAAGCTAAGTGATCCTCCGTTAATCCCAGGCGGGTTAACCATGATGCCACCAGATCTTGATGCATTTGTTCACCCTGGTGCGACGAGCAGGCAAGTGATAATTCGGCATCGCTCAGGGCATAGTGTTCACTGGCGCCACTTTCAACCAGATGAATAGCCAGCATGGGTTTTAGTGCGGAGCGTGGGAAGATCAGGCTTTGGAAATCGCCCCAGCTTTTAACAACGTTACCTTTAAAATCACACACGACGGCAGCACCAAAATGGCGACTTTCTACGGTATCATTACGTGTGACCTCGACTAAAAGCTCAGAGGACATGCAGCAGGAACTCCTAATTATGTTCGTGTAATGAACTCGTTATAACACAGGAAAGAGCTTACTGTTTATATTTGGGGAGATATTAGGGGGTATCGTTGTGGAGGCTCGGGCAATACCGCCTTCGATGAGTAGTTCGATGACTTTATCATAACTAAAGCCATGTGCGATTTCACAAGCTTGAGGGAAATAACTTGAACCATAGGTCATACCCGGCACCAGGTTTGCTTCCATGAAGAAACCTTCTCCATGATTGTCGGTTTTAATATCGATGCGTCCAAAGTCCCTGGCACCCAGCGCATTAAACGCATCAACAGCTAGTGCAGTCACTCTGTCTTTTACTTCAATATCGACAATTTCGATGAGTTTTTCTGAATCATCTTTTTTAGCCTGTGCACCTAAAATCCTTAACCCATGAGTTGATGTTGGCGGTATGACTTCAACAGCAGAGACAACTAATTGTTCATTGGCTGTTTTGATGATGGCAACGGTAAACTCACGACCATCTAGGTATTCTTCTACCAAAACGGGCTGATCGAAGGTCTTGTATAACGAAGTGACTTTACTTTTGTAGTCGGCATAGTTGGTGACAAATGATAAATCGTCAATACCATTTCCATTTGCTGCATCCATGGGTTTTATAAACAGTGGAAATGGAATGGGTAAAGCGCTTTCATTTTGATATTGTGCAGGGATCGCTATAAAGTATTTTGCCGTATTAATACCTTTGTTGGTTAAATTCATTTTGGCAAGCACTTTATTGGAATCAAATTTCAGTACTTCTCTTGATGAACCTGTGAAATTAATGCCATGTTGGGAAAAATAATCAGACAGCCAGATTTTATCATCCTTATTAATGGGAATATATTTTACCGCCAGGATGACGAGTTGCGGTTTTCTTTTGACAACCTGGTCTAAGTCATTTTCGTTGTTACACACATTCAGTTTGACGCTGTATCCTATCTTATGAATAGCATCTAAAACACTGTTGCAGGCTTTTTGTGAACCAAAGCCACTCTCTTTTAGTGCTTCAGTGGGGGTGGTTATTATTTCTATATGCATTTGGGTTTTCCAAGCTTAATAGTTAAATGGAATGAATAGCAAAACGCCTGATGCTTAAAGTCAGGGTGCACTACAGGCCACTAGATACAAAAGAAAAGAACTAGTCGACTAACCGTATTATGTTGATTAAATGTGGATATCTTGCTGTGGTCAGTTAGTGGGAATGCCTGGAAAAAATAGATGAGCAAATGTAAAAACACCGCTCCGATAAACTGACTATTAATACAGTAACATGAAACGGAACAATAAGATGCTTATATTATCGAATCAAGGCAAATCAAGGGGTTAGATAGAAGCAAAGGGGTCAGACTCGATTGTTCTAAATATTAGAAATTAATGGTATCTGCCCCATTTTTACATATAAACTTTATGTTTTGGTAAACAATGACAATACGATGACTATGAAACTTGTACAAAGACGCTTTTTAAAAGACACCAGGGAATTCGAAATCATCGATGATGCCGTCTATGTGCGGATAAAGGGACTGTTAAAAGAAGAGAAACTGACGGTGAGCCTGTCCATGCTAGATCCTGAACCGGTGGTAAACGGATCAGAGCTACAGTTTTATAATCGCTATAAAGGGCGACCGGTTTTATCACTGTTATTAAATAAACCCAATGCAGAAGAATTTAACGCGTTTATCGATACCTTGAAGAAAAAAATAACAGGTGATGACAATACCTCTGCCAGTGTTGAGGCTGATATTTCTGAAGATACACGCGCCGAAGCCCTTGCCAGGAATGTGTATGAGGAACCACCGGAGTTCGATGAACCTGGCGATACGCGAGAGAAAATTAGCTTTCAGCCTGTCATTGCAGAAAGACTGAGTGAGGACATCACCATGCTGAAAACCTACCTGGATGAGGATGATATCAAGCCCTTGATCGATTCTCTTGAAACGCTTAAAGCGGAACCTGGAAACGAAGCGGCCTATCAAAAAATGCTGGATACCTTTAATGAGCTGGGCTTCAAACAAGGCGCGGTATTGACCTATGCGACTTATCTCCAAGTTCTGGTATCTAAACACGTTAGTGGTAAAGGACTAGAATAATAGGGGACAATAGTAAATAATAGGGGACAGATCAGCTTGTTTGTTCCTGATTTTATTGATGTGGATCATTTTATCTTGATAGCTATTAATGGAATATGTCAGTAAGCATTACCTGACTACATACGGATAAGATATAACAAAATATAAGAATATAAAGAGGTATCAAAATGAGTCTAGTCGAAGAATTAAATAATGAAAATAATGAAATAAAGGAACTGAGCCTTCTGTTATCTGAACTTATATCAAATCAATCACTTCGTACTAACAGTGTTTTTTGTGAATTGCTTCAGCGCTTTCAGGATAAGCTGGATAATCATTTAAAACATGAGGCTAGATCTATCTATCCTGAACTTCTTAATCATGATGATAAGAATATAAAGAAGGTTGCTAATGCATTTTTAAGTAATACACGTGAACTTGAGCGTATTAAATCTAAATATGTAAAGCGCTGGTGTCATAGTAATAACATAGATAATCAAGAAGAGTTTGAGAATGAAACAAAGGAAATGTTTAAACTGATTAATGAGCGTATTCAGATGGAAGAATCACATTTATTCAGTATTTTGTAAGAAAATCAATTAAAGGGGTCGGAGTGATTTTTAATTGACCACTTTAAAAGATTTGTTATAGTTTCATCTCTTCGGCAGGAAGCCGATGAATAAAATTCAAACTAACACAAGGAGTGTGTTATTCCTCGCAAACCAAGAATGTATTTGGCGGGTATCCCCGCCCATATCGTTCAACGCGGTAATAACCGTGATGCTTGTTTTTTCTGAGAATAATAGGGGACAGACCACGTTTTTATGAGGTTGTTGAAAGAGATCACAACATTTCAATTACCTGAAACACACACATAAACAACTTTTGTCAGGGGCGTGGATTTAATGTTAAAGGCTATTAAACAGTTTTTTGAGCAGAATATTTCACCTGAAACACCAGTGGACAATGAACATCGCCTGAAACTTGCTACGGCTGCGCTGTTGATTGAAATGATGCAACAGGACGGCAAAACCAAGGACGAGGAAGTTGAGGCGGTTAAGAGTGCACTACAAACCAAGTTTGAACTGAGCGAAATAGAAACCCATGAATTGTTTGCACTGGCCAGCGAGGAAGCCAGGCAGGCGGTAGATTTTTTTTCAATTTACCGGCCTGATTCACAAACACTTTCCACCTGAAAAGAAAATCAAGATTGTGGAATTACTCTGGACGATTGCCTACGCGGATAATCATCTCGATGCTCATGAAGAACACCTGGTGCGCCGTATTGCAGACTTGTTGTATGTATCACATAAAGACCTGATGCAAACCAAGCATAAGGTTCAGAAATCACTGAATTCCTAACCAAATAAGAATAATAGGGGGCAGACCCCTTTTAATTTTAATATGTTAAGTCAAGGTTTGACCCATTTATTCATAAAAAGAGGATCACATGAAACCAGCAGTCATTGATGCACGTATTACCCCGGAAGGTCGGTTGGATGTGTTATCCAAAGTCGAAGTCAGTAAATTGCTCGATACCAGCCAGGGGGGGTTATACAATATTTTCCGCAACTGTTCGCTGGCCGTGTTGAGTTGCGGTAATAAGATGGATGATGGTAAGCAATTACTGGAACGCTATAAATCATTCGACATCCAGGTGGTGCAACAGGCCCGCGGCATTAAGTTGGAAGTGAAGAATGCACCTGCCAATGCCTTTGTCGACGGTAAAATGATCAAAGGCATTAACGAACATTTGTTCTCGGTATTGCGGGATGTGATTTATGTCAGCGATGAGATAAACGATAACCCGAAGTTTGATCTAAATACATCTGATGGCATTACCAACGCTGTCTTTCACATACTGCGTAATACCAATATTCTTCGTCCCAGTATCAATCCCAATCTGGTGGTGTGCTGGGGTGGGCACTCTATTAAACGCAAAGAGTATGATTACAGCAAAGAGGTCGGTCATGAGATGGGGCTGCGTGGTCTGGATATTTGCACGGGTTGTGGGCCGGGCGCGATGAAGGGGCCAATGAAGGGCGCAACCATCGGCCATGCCAAGCAACGCATTAATAACGGCCAGTACCTCGGCATTTCTGAGCCGGGCATTATCGCCGCCGAATCTCCCAATCCCATTGTTAATGAGCTGGTGATCATGCCTGACATTGAAAAACGACTTGAGGCTTTTGTGCGAACTGGGCATGGTATTGTGGTGTTTCCCGGTGGAGCCGGTACGACCGAAGAACTTCTTTACATCCTTGGCATTCTGCTACACCCCGATAATCAGGATATTCCTTTCCCGCTAATACTCACCGGGCCTGAAAGTGCAGAAGAATTTTTTATTGGTATTAATCAGTTTATTGCCGACACCCTGGGCATTGAGGCACAACAACATTACAAAGTGATCATCAATGATCCTGCGCGCGTGGCACGCGAAATGAGCGCAGGCATGACCGAGGTGCGCGATTTTCGCAGAGATAATAGTGACGCCTATTATTTCAATTGGTTGCTAAATATTGAGCCGGACTTTCAACAGCCGTTCGAACCGACCCACGAAAATATGCGCAATCTTGAATTACATAAAAACCTGCCACGACATACGTTGGCGGCTAACTTGCGCCGGGCCTTTTCAGGCATTGTTGCTGGCAATGTGAAAGACGATGGTATTCGTGCTGTTGAAGAACATGGGTTATTTGAGATTCGAGGCGATGCCAGTATTATGGAGCCGGTGGATTCATTGCTCGCTTCTTTTGTTGATCAACATCGAATGAAGTTACCCGGCACCAAATATGTGCCGTGTTACCGCATCATCAAGTAATGATAAGAATAATAGGGGACAGACCTCACTTCAGAATCCCTGCGGGCTTCATCAAGTATTTCCTGAACTCGCAGGCTCGTTCTGGTCGCTCACTTCAGAATCCCTGCGGGCTTCACTGTAAATGCTCTTCGAGCATCGTTCAGCACTTCCTCGCTAACGCTCAGGTCGCATCAAGTATTTCCTGAACTCGCGTTGCTTGTTCTGGTCACGTTTTCCTATAAATAAATATTTGTTAATCTAATAAATACAATCTAATTACGCATTAAAATAATAGGGGACAGACCCCATTAATTAAAAGGGTCAGAGCCCTTTAAAAGTATTCTTTATAAATAATTTGTTTTGAGGAATTTACTGTGAACGTACAACATCAAACTTTAAAAAAATAATATCTTATTTTCATTATTATTATCTGTCTCTGTTTTAACGACTGTTTTTGCCGATGTTGTGAAAGTGACTCCATTAGGGAGTCATAGTGGTGAATTTTGCTGTCGTGATCGTGCATTAGTGGTTGTTAAACCTAAAGAGAAATTAAACATTAATCGGTTTAGAGCACACACTATATCTTTTGCTCATTTACAGGTTGAAACATACGTCGATACTGACTTGGGGTTAAACCTGTTAGTCGTTTAAACAAGCGCCTGAAAAATGAGAGATCTTCATAACTCACTTTGTAACTAATTTCATCTACTGCTTTATTTGTTGTTTCGAGTAAGCGTTTTGCTTCTTCAATGCGCAGGTTTTGAATGTAGTTAATGAGTGCCGTTCCGGTTGCTGCTTTGAAACGTCGTTTTAATGTTCGTTCGGGTATGTTGGCAAATTTTACAACCTGTGCCAGTGCATCATTTTTATTATAATGTTCTTTTAACCAGTCTTCACACATGCGTGCGATGGAATCGGTATGCGGTGTGTTCCTGTTTAATGCGGCATAAGGTAATTGACCTTCATCGTGCCATTTAAGCAAGTACACTTTGGCTATGCGCATGGCTTCGCCGGCACTGATGTGTCGGGAGATGATATGAATCGCCAGGTCATGCCACGAAGTGGTGCCGCCCGCAGTCACTATACTCCCATCGTAATCGGCAAATACCAGGTTTGGTTCAGGGTTGAACTTGACCTGGGGATACTGTTTTTTGAATAAATCCTGAAATCCCCAATGCGAGGTAGCAGGGCAACCGTCAAGCAACCCCGATTCTGCCAACATAATTGAACCGGAGCATGCGGAATAAATAAAGGCACCTTGCTGATATTGCTCACGTAGCCAATCCATTATGGGAGAGTAGTGGCCTTGTATTGTTTCATCCGGACCTAACCAGAGCTCGGGCAAGATAATGATATCGGCCGAGGGATTTTCATCAATCGAACAGTCGGGAATGACCGGTATGCGGTTTCCACAACTAAAAACCTGTTTGTGGTGAGAGGCAATGCGAATATTAAAGTAGTTGCGTTGGGTATCTGAACGCACCAGTGTTTGCCAGAGATTACCTGTCGCAAGTAATACGTCGAGCATGCCATAGAGGGCTGAGCCGGCGGTTTCTTCTACCGCAACGATGATGACGTCTATCGCCTTATTTTTATCATTTATAGAAGGTTTAGCCATAGTATTTACCTAATTAGTGGCATAAATGCCCTTGTTTTGTCTTTATTTCATCTTATATGTGTGGCTGTCAAGTCCTATGATTACTTCGTGCTAAGCAAAAGTGGTTTTGCCAGCAAATTTCTTAATCAATAAGACTAAAGGAGAACACATTATGAAAAACAATGACGTTAATAGCCGTAACGGCCTTAACCTTGAGCAAATGGTACAGACGATAGGTGCCATTGAACAAAATCCCGGGATTGCGCAATTTGAGTTTCGCGCAAGTAACCAGTGGGTTAGCGGTGGTGAAAATCGCTCGACGATCAAAGGTTTTTTTGGTGCCTGTGCTGAAGATGAGTCACGCGAGGTTGCGTTTGAATACACAAATGGCGAGCCACCTGTTTTGTTGGGTAATAATGAAGGGGCGAACCCGGTTGAATATTTGCTGCATGCACTGGCAGGTTGTGTAACAACAACGACAGTGTTGCATGCAACCGCACGTGGCATCACGATTCATAAACTTTCTACAGAATTAAAAGGCAACATCGATGTGCAGGGTTTACTTGCAATGGATGACTCTGTGCCGGTGGGTTATGAATCAATTCAGATCAAAATGCACATCGAAGCTGATTGTAGCGAAGAAGAACTTGATGATTTGATTGGCTTTGCACGAGACCATTCACCGGTTTGCAATACAGTTTGTAAACCTGTTCCTGTGATCGTAGAAAGAGTGAACATTGCCAAAGTAGCTGCGTAAGCGGTGATGGTAACCTGGAGAGGCGGGATGCCTGTTTTTACAGATGGGCATCCTGCTTCATTAATAAGAATGAACAAGGATGAATAATTAAAGAGGGCAGAGCACTACAATAAATAGATAAGAGGACAACGTTCTCTCTTATGTGAAAACATTGTCCTCTGTCTTGTAGTTATTTCTTAACGACGTGTTGCAATGATTTCCAGGTATTCACCTCCGGTGATGGTTAGGATGTCATTGCTTGTTTCACTATTATTACGGTAAATATGAAACAATTTGTCGTACAGTTGTTTTTTTTGTATCTCTGTTGCCGCAGCAAAAGCTTTTTTTACTGGGCCGAATTGTTCGCGGAACAAGTTAACAACACCATGTTCGTCAAATGGATAATGCCATTGTGGATAATGCTTGCGGTTTAAATGAATATCTTTGAAATCTTTTTGTAGGCGTTGCTTAACGGTATCTTCATCACCCCAAAGGATAGGTGGAATAAAACCAGGAGGTGGTGGAGTGATTTCGGTTACACATTTAAACATTTGTGCTGGCATACTTGTCGCTGTCCAGTTGGCCATGTATAACTTTCCGCCTGATTTAAGGACTCTTGCAAATTCACTGCTTACCCGATCTGGTTGTGGGGCAAACATAGCTCCAATCATGCTGATAGCGGCATCAAAACTGTTATCTGTATAGGGCAATTGTTCGGCGTCACCCACATCAAATTGTATATTTAGTTTTGCCTTACTTGCTTGTTTGCGTGCATGTTCAATTAGGTTTTCTGCGATATCAACACCTGTGACTTGCAGTCCCGTTTTAGCTGCAGGGATTGCGGTCTGACCAGACCCGCATCCGACATCCAGTAGAGTTTTCGCTTTTGATAAGTCCCAGCCATGTAGTATCTCGATGGCACCATCACGCATATAGGTAGAAAATCCAGCGTAGTCACCATCTTCCCAGGTTGCTTTTTGTTTCATTTTTAATTCATTAATTGTGTTGTTCGTTTCCGTACTTGCTTGTTGTGCTGCCATGATCATTCTCCTTTATGGTTTGTTTGCAGCTTGAGTTTGGTTGAGCGGTCTGTTTTCAGCTAGTACAACGTTTGTACTACTTATGTATCAGGTGATTTCGCAGAACATGTATAAAAAACAAAAGGTTATAGAGAGTTGGTTGATTCTGTTGTATTTAATATGTATTTGAGGTGGTTTTTTAGGTACAGAATTTGTACTAGCCGGGGGGCATTAATTTTCGTAATCTTCGTAAAAGTAAGTAAAAAGAGGGGGATGAGCGTATGCGTGGTTATGGACAATTCTGCCCAATCGCCAAGGCATCTGAAGTGCTTGGTGAACGTTGGACGCATCTTGTTATTCGTGAAATTGGAGTTGGAACCGAAACGTTTAACAATTTAAGAAAAGGGGTGCCTTTGATGTCCCCCTCATTGTTATCAGCACGGCTCAAGTCTTTGGAAAATGCTGGTGTGATTAAACGCGACGAAAAAAATGGTAATGTGCGTTATAGGCTTAGCAAGGCAGGCGAAGAACTCATGCCGATTATTTTGCAATTAGGTACCTGGGGACATCGTTGGGTACGTAGTGACTTGTCAGAAAATGATCTGGATCCGGGCTTGTTAATCTGGGATATGCACCGTGGATTAAACACGGAGTACTTCCCTGATAAACGTACCACTATCAAAGTCGAATTCACTGATATGAAATCAAATAAACGTTTTTGGTGGTTAGTGGTACGAGATGGTGAGATTGATGTATGCCTTAAAGATCCAGGTTATGATATTGATCTTATTATTTCATCTAACTTGCGAACTTTAACGGCTGTATGGATGGGGGATACAACGATCATGAAAACTATGCGTGATAAAAGTGTTTCAATTACAGGTTCATCATCGTTAAGAAAAAACATTGCTAGCTGGTTTAGTTGTAGTTATTACGCGGATGTGAAACCCGCACGTAAGTAAAAATAGGTTAGACCACGTTTTTAAGAATAATAGTGGACAGAGTAAAAATAGAAATTATGACGTTTTTACTCTGTCCCTAATTATTAATAATTATTGCGCCGTACTGAACCCGGCATCCAGCCATCCTTGTGTTCCACCATCAATAAACTGTACATTTTTATATCCACGTCTTTTTAATGCATAGGCAGCTAATGCCCCCATGGGACCACCCTGGCAAGATGTAATAATCGATCGTGACTGATCGGTGAGTTCACTTGGCAGCTCGGTTTCGGGTGCATCGTTTAACTGGCTAAGTGGCAGGTTAAGTGCACCCGGGATCATACCTGTCGTTGCCCTGATATCTGCCATGTCACGAGGATCAATAAATACACTATTCGGATTGGTGTGTTTTACTTCACTTGCCTGTTGCGGACTAATGGCTTCAACATGTGCCTTTGCTTCTGCAACTTGTTCTTCAAATGACTTTTCCATAATTCTCTCCTTGTTTCTCAATTTAAAAAAAGGTTAACAGGCCTGTGTAGGTAATGACGCAGGAGAAGGGAATTAGGTCCCTATAGGAAAAAATATTTTTGATTAAATTTGGTTGAGCAGGTTTTAATGTAAGTAGGCATAACCCTGGTGTTGCAATTGTATGATCTCGGCATCTGCCATGGGCACCAGGGTAATAAAAGAATGAAAGTCTTTTGCGCTATAGCCTTGCATTTTTGCCGAGGCATGACAAACACGAAACTGGATCATTTCACCAAGTGTAAGACTGTTTGCGCGTTGTTGTAGCGTTATTGTTTGTTGATTGTTTTTTACTAAAAGAGGAATAGCGCCTTCATGAATGACAAGGATGATCTCAGCATCAAACGTATCATTGTTGTATATTTTTTGTAACAGGCTAACCCGGTCAAGCAAAAGATTGAGTTCTCTGGCATTCGAAGTCGTAATATCATAAACCACTTTGGCAGGGGCGTAGGTTTTTTCAGCACTACTTTGTAGTGGCCAGGAACAGGTTAGTATGAATATGACTAAACTGAAGATTGGCCTGTTCATGTTATAGATCATCCATAAGTTTACCCAGGCGTTCTTTAAGTGAATCGGGTGCTTCACTTTTGCCAGATATTTTGATGCGCTGATTTATTTCTTTCTCCATTTGCACACGTGAATAACAGCTTTTACAGTGCGAGAGGTGATGCTCAATATTCGCCAGGTATATGGGGTTGGTGATTTCGTTATTGAGATAGGAATAAAGATGATCAAACGCCTCCACGCAATCAATCTCGTTTACATCATCGTCAGATTTGTTTGTCATCTTATTTACTCCAGGTGAATATCATTAAATTAATTGCGCATCTTTGGCATGTTGCCAGAGTGCTTTTTGTAACAGGGTTCGGCCACGATTCATGCGTGAACGTACTGTGCCAGGGGAAACGTTAAGTGCTTCCGCGGTTTCATCATAGGAAAGGCCTTCTACGTTAATCAGTAAAACGGTTATGCGAAACACCTCGGGTAAACTTTCAATTGCAGCCATGAGATCATCACCAAGTAGTTTGTTGGTGAATTCATGTTCCGGGTTAGCCCACCAGTTAAGAAATTCATTGGGTTGATGCACAAGCAGTTTGGCTACCTGTTCTTTGTCATTGTCATCGGCCAGTTCATCATAACTGGTCTCTACGGGTCGTATCGATTTTTTACGATAATCACTGATAAAGCGATTATGCAAAATGCGAAAAATCCAGGGACGAAAGCGGTCACTCTCGTTGAGTGTATCAATTACTGACCAGGCTTTGATCACTGCTTCAGCCACGAGATCCTCGGCATCACTGCTATTCCGCGTTAAACGTAATGCGACGGCATAAAGTGAAGGCATGTTTTCTTCAACACAAGTGGTGAAAAATTTCTTTACCTCATTGTTTTGTGGCATTCGGCATTCCTGCAGGGATGATTTTTCCAGTATAGCGAGTTTCATTTTCTTCTCATTACTTATAGTAGACGCATAAAATGGCCACCAGGTCCTGAAAATGATAATTTTTTACCTGGTGGCCATTTATTTAGAAAGTAATGGTTTTTGCACCTTCACTGACTACGCCAAGCATGGCCGTTGAGCCAGCTAACTCAGCCCCTTCGATCAGGTTTTCTTTTTCATAACCTCGCACTTTTGCACAAGGTGGGCAAACAAAAATCGAACCACCGCTGTCAATAATGGTTTGCATCATATCTTTAACCGGCGGATCGAGAGGGTTCAATTGCGCATAATCAGCTGCACCTTTACGCGCCCAGTCTGCACCGGCACTCACCAGGAACATGGTGATTTCATAACCTGATGCAACACCACCATTTGCCACACTCCATGCCACTGATGAACGTTCATCATCACATCCACGGGTAACAATAACGACAAGTTTTTTTGATTCAGACATAATATTCTCCTTTTTTAATGTATTTAAAAATTTTGACTTCGTTGTTGCTAGTTAAGACGCACAGATAGGCAAACTAGGTCCTGAAAAATTTAAAATATTTGCGAATTAAAGGGGTCAGAGCCCTTTTATTTTCTTTTGTATAAATTGTCAGATTTAATCAATTATGAAACTGGTTAATAATAATTCCCTATTTAATTCGCTTGCTGCCCTGTAGAGGGCTCATGATTACGAACGTGGAAAGTTTATTTGTTCTCCCAAGCTAAAAGGGCACTGACCCCTTAAGCTCCTGTGAGTTAACTTTGGTTGGCGATAAGGCCTTAACGAATAATATTTCTGCATGGATGACTAATAGTACGTTTGCCGATCTTCCTGATGCTAAAGATATTTAATGAAAAACGGAGTGTACTAAACAAATACATTCCGCCAGCCTGAATGTTCCACGAAATTACCCAAAACAAGCCTGCGCTATTTCATTAACGTGTTGATGGTTGGTGCCACAACAGCCTCCAATGACATGCATGTTGGTTAAGCGACTTTTTAATGCTTTGTATTGTTGTCCCAGTTCTTTAGGGTTGCCGCTATCCAGTTCAGTACTTTCATCCAGTTCGGCATGACTTTTACAGGATGCATTTGCCCGTACACCACCAATACGTTTTAGCCACATGCTTTCATTTTTTAACGCTGATTGAAAGTGCGTTGGGTGAGCGCAGTTAATCATGTAGTAAAAAGGATAGGCATAGGTTTCTTTATCAATGGTTTCGATGGCTTCGCGCAGGGTTTCACCGGAGGGTAACTTGCCATCGGTTTCCGTGGTAAATGAAATGACCACGGGCATATCCAGTTTTTTTGCCGCACGGGTGATGCCCAGTGCTTCGTTAATGCTAGTGAGGGTTAACGCGGTGACAAGGTCAGCTTGAGTTTCACGGAAGGTTTTTATTTGCGCGGCGTGATACTGCTCGGCTTCATTGGCACTCATGTAATGGTGTGGATCATAACCGTCATAGCGGGGGCCGATACAGCCACTGATTACACAGGGTTCATCAAGTTGCGCATTGCTTCTTAATTGTGCCAGGAAGTCGATGGCCTGGTGATTAAATTCGGCCAGCTCATTTGCACTGTATTCAAGTTTATGACCCCAGTCAGGATTGGCTCGCCATGTAGGTGCTTCCAGCACCAGGCCGGTGTGTTGTTGCCGGGCGATATCAATGTAATGGTGATAATAGTCACGCATGTCTTCGCGGCCTTTTTTTGATGATAACAATGGAAACGAGGCAAACTCGGGTAAATCATAGCCTTCACGAAATACCAGTTCTGTTTCTAATCCTGCGTCCGTGATAAATGGGGTACCGCTTTTAAGTGGTAGTTGGTGTCTGTACTTGCTCATGGTGTTCTCCTTGTGCTTGAATAGTTAAAAAACAGACCAGCTGGTAGGAAAAAGTGTAGGGTTTCAGGCCTAAAAAAGCAGTGGACCAGGGGTATCGACTTTTACATTTTTTTAATCAATATTTTTCAACGAGTTACGTAATAAGTAATTTAACCCCGCTTTCAGGGACAAAAAAACTATACCGTCGGTAAAGTTTTTTAAGGGAGAGCAATACCATGGGTGAGAAAGCACAGAACACTAAAAACCGCATTATGGAAACGGCTGAGAAGATTATCCTGCAAAAGGGCTTTGCCGGTACCTCCATCGACGAAATCATCGATAACGCCCATATCACTAAGGGTGGTTTCTTTTATCACTTCAAAGGTAAAAATGACCTGGCACTGGCGTTATTGCAACGCTATCTGGAAGCCGATGATGTTTTCTTTAACGATATATTGAATCGTGCTCGCAGTTTAAGCGAAGATCCGCTGCAACAAATGCTGATTTTTTTAAAACTCCTGGCTGAGGCCATGCAACAATTACCCGATACCCACCCGGGTTGCCTGGTTGCGGCGTTTACCTATGAAAGCCAACAGTTTGATAATGATGTAATTCAAAAGAACAAGGAAGGCATTTTAAGCTGGCGTAAATTGTTTGCTGAGCAACTGACTGTGATCGAACATAGTTATCAACCTAAATTTGAAACCAATGTGGATGACATGGCCGATCTGTTATCAGCCTGCATGGAAGGGGGAATTATTTTGTCACGGGTTTTAGGAGAGCAAGATAGCCTGGCAAAACAAATTCTTCATTACCGTGATTATCTGCGCTTGTTGTATGAAGGGTAGAAATTAACCGTGTGCTGTCCTCAGTCACCAATTTTGCCTATGAGATTAGTCTTTATATTTACGATATTACTCACCATCTTTTTACAGGGATGCGGTGAAGAACAGCAGCGCCAGCCTGAAATTAATCTGGATGAAAAAAGAAATCCTCGACTGGTAGTTCCAAACCCTAAAGCCTGGGAAGGATTACCGATGGTGATGGTTATTTCTGATTTTGAACAATCGGATGGCATTTTCAGTAGTTTTATCTGTGATGAAATCAATAAAAGGCTGTCTGCTGATCCTTTAGATTCTCTTAAGGAATTAAATTTCATTGATGTAAATTCCCGCACCTATGTCTTCAAAATTTGTTTTTCACCTGAAGTGGAAGGATCATCGGGCATATTAAAATCGATAAGAAAATACGCAAATGAATACCCTGATCTTGTCAACGAGATTACCGCTGCAACCAGGACATGAAGCAATAAATATGATGACAAAAGAAGAGGCAACGGTATTGGTGAGAAAGAAAATTAATGCCCAGAGCCTGAACTTGCCTGATGATGACGAAATTATCATCCTGGAACAAGATACGATAGACAAACCATGGGGCTGGATATTTTTTTATACCTCAAGAAAATGGTATGAAACAAATGATATTGATTATGCTATAGCGGGTAATGCACCAATTATTGTGGAAAAAGAGACGGGAAAACTCTATGAAACAGGCACAGCGTATTCAATTGAACATTACATAGAGAACTATGAAAAATATGGCGATCCTCATCGCTAATAAGCCAGTTGAATTACCGCTTAGCTTAATGTTGAATTTCCCAGCTGTATATCAATAGTCCTGTGTTGGCCATGGACAAGACATGGTTTAAGGAAGCCGCTAAAAGGGCTCTGACCCCTTAAGCTCCTATGGCGCTAGCCGTTCAAACTGCCATATCCCTTCTTGGTTTTGCGTATAAAGAAAACGATCATGTAAGCGGCTTTCTCTTGCCTGCCAGAACTCGAAAGTTTTGGGCGTTACCCGGTAACCACCCCAGGAATCCGGTAACGGGATTTCGCCGTGTAAAAATTTGTCTTTCATTTGTTCCAGTACAGTATCTAGCATGGCGCGGTTTTTTATCACCTGGCTTTGCGGTGAGGCCCAGGCACCCAGCTGGCTTCCACGCGGGCGTGTTGAGAAATATTTGAAAGATTCTGATGTGGGTATTTTTTCCGCAGTACCCGTAATTTTTACCTGGCGCCCCAGGGCATGCCAGGGAAATAATAAACTGACGTGTGAATTTTGGCTGATGTGCTGTGCTTTTCTGCTTGAGTAGTTAGTAAAAAAGACAAAGCCGTCTTCATCATAGAGTTTGAGTAACACCATTCTTTGCCATGGCTGGCCTTTTTCATCCACGGTGGCCAGGCTCAGGGCAGTGGGCTCTGGAATATCCGTAGCCAGCGTTTGCTGGTACCAGCTTTGAAACTGGATGAATGGATCAGTATTGAGTGCTTTGCGACTCAGGCCATCGGCCATGAGTTGCGTGCGCAGTTCTGTTGCCTTAATCATGTTATCCCCAGGTATGTCTTGGTGAACAGTTTAATGGGCTGGCAGAAAATTTTTATTGATATGAATCAATTAAGCGAGTAACGCAGGAGCCGTCACCGGGAGAGCAATTAATGCTAATATTAAAAAGCGTTAAAATGAGAAAAGCCCTTTTAAGCTAAACAGGTTTAGAAACGAATAGGTGATAATTTGAAACTCTTTTTGATTGTATTTGGACTGGCGATCTTATTCGTGGTGGGTTCGGCCGCTGCAATGCGTTATTTTGACGGTAAGTCCAATAAAAAGAGACGAAATGATTAATCAAATACCAGAACAACGCCAGGGTGACACACTGTAATGAAAAAATTAACCATTTTTGTTAATGAAGAGGCTGTCTATGACTGTGATCGGGACATTACTATCGGGGAACAGCAGTTGGCGTTCCTTGATAAAATGGATAGCGATATGGAGCAGGGTATTAAAATTAAAGGTGAATTGATTAACCAACCGGATAGTCATCAGCGTGCCACCTTTGTGGCAATGAACCTGATTAAAGCATTGCAACAGGATAATGATGCTGCCATATCGGCATCCTGTGCCTATTTAGCCAACCGCTATCCCGCATTGATTGAAGTTCATGCCAATGATCATGAAAAGATGATTAATATCGAGTTTATTAAAGAATAATAGGGGACAGACCACGTTTTTTTAATTACCCACTGCGCAGATTGAATCCTCAAAAAACAGGGTCAGAGAACAATATTCTCTAATTTAGAAATAATTGTCCTTTGACGCCTATTCTCAAGATCAATCAAACTGAGGTACAGGCGCTTAACACTTATTCAAACTCCATCGACCGGAAAACTTGTCCTGCATTCCGCTTGGCCAGAAATTCGGCCGTTGGCAAATGCATGTAGGCAGACTGATCGATACTATAGGCATCCTGGAGTGTGCCGCCATTTTCAATTAACGTCGCCATCTTTTCGCGCAGAAAAACCAGGTAATCTTTTGTATAACGCGTGACCTCTGCCATGTTGGTCGCTTTGCCATGCCCTGGAATGACATATTTCGTGTCCAGGTCGGCAAACTTTTCCCAGGTCTTTATCCAGGCCGCAGTATTAGTATGTTCGAACAGTGGCAACATGCGCTGATGAAAAGCCATGTCACCGGAGATCACCAGGCGTTTTTGTGGCAACCAGACAATAATATCCCCCGGACTGTGTGCCGGCCCCAGGTAGAGTAACTCAATGATGACGCCGCCCATATTGATGACTCTTTTGTCTGTAAAGGTCTCATCGGGTATAACGACTTCTGTGCCCTTAGCCTTTTCCCTGATACTGTTTTTCTGCCGCTCAAGAACGGCAAACGCATTTTCTTTAATCTCATGTGCAGCGTCTTTATGCGCAATGACTGTCACACCCTGTTCTTTCCAGTAATTTGAACCCAGCATGGCATGGCCTTGACCATTTTCCAACACAACATATTTGACGGGTTGATCGGAGATTTTTTTGATTTCTGTGTGCAGCGCTTTCGCAAGCAGGTAACTGGCGCCTGCATTGACAACAAGGATCCCGGCAGGAGTTATAATGATCGACAGGTTGTTATTATGCCCCGAATTTTCATATCGGGATGGTGCCGTAGCACCAATTGCTGACCAGACACCCTCAATCACCCGTCGGGGTTTATCGTAGAGCATCGAATCCGGGGCCTTATCACTCGTATATAAGGCTTCACCGGTCAGTGGTTGTGACACTAGCGGTGAAGATTCTTTATCCGGGTTGATTGGTTTGCTAGAGGCCGTGTCAGTTTGTGCCATGCCAAAGCC
>Ga0224514_10000215_pt1 | contig 17622 bp, 35 predicted proteins | sample SF_May12_sed_USG_3_FD_169107 | JGI IMG/M metagenome (GOLD analysis project Ga0224514, IMG submission 169107) | Sediment microbial communities from San Francisco Bay, California, United States - SF_May12_sed_USGS_24 | ecosystem: Environmental > Aquatic > Marine > Sediment | place: USA... | reverse complement strand
TTTGTTGGCATAAGATTGCCGCAATGGATGCTGGATCAATTAAATGAAAAGCCTCAGACAATTAATCAAATAATCGAGGAAACGCTGAAAAAGCAACACAATCTGAAAGAGCCGAAGAAGGGCTAACAAAAGATGTTAACCCTGCGCCGAAGGCGTCTGCTGGTTGAACGCAGGGTTATAAAACTTTTACCTTACGGAGGACAAATTGAAACAAATAGGTTTTGCTTTAATCGGGTGGTCTTTAGTGGCATTTGTGACTCGAACATGGCAAGAAGGGCTTGGAACAATATTGGCCGGAGTTATATTAATAGGGATTAGCTCTTTCAGAAAGAGAGTTTTATAACATTTAAGTTCAGTGGAATTTGCCACTGGATAAAACATCAAATAGCCGAGCGAAAGGAGTGGCAAATTTCCTTTGAAACGCTTGGTTATGCGAAAGGAGAGCTATGAAAGATAGAGAGTTTTTGATCTGGCTGCATGAGAGATTAGAGCATAAGCACAAAGAGGAGCCGATAGTTGATTACATGCACAAATTAAGAGCCATAATTAAGGCAACCCCAGAAGACAAGGTGACACCCAATTGTGGGACGGGCAATTCTATGGCTGATTTAAAGGAAATGTTGGACGCATAACAAAAATATTCAGCGGGGCCGTTAGGCCTCCGGCTGGAATGGAGGGTTAGACCTTCTTTTGCGGATTATTTTTTTCTTGACAATCATAAGCGGTTATGTTACGCTATAATTATAACGTTAAGAAAAAACACAATAAAGGAGGGCATGATGAATTGGAACCAAGCGCTAAAGGCGACACTGAAAGCTGGAGAGGCATCGATTAAGAGAGAGAAGGATTGCAAGGGGCATAAGCAGATAAAAACATGGACAAAGAAGAATGGGGAGGCATGGGCTAGATGCCGTTGTGGGTTAATAGCAAAAGCTGAAGCCTCTTTATGGGATGGAACCGATGACTAAGATAATATACGACAGAACAGAGTATGAAAGTGGGGGCAGATCGTACAAATATTTAGAGTTGAAAAAAGATGATATTGTTAAAGGGCAGTATACAATATCAAACATGCGGATAAGCGTAGCCAAGGATGGTAAGAAGACTGGGTGTGGAGCAGCCTTCAGCTTTAACAAGGGAGAAGGTGAAATGATAGCCGAGCTTATTAGAGGCATAAAATGAACTGCCCTCATTGTGATAAGCCTATTGATGATAAGCTGATAAGCAAGCACCTTGCCTCTAAGGGCGGCAAAGCCTCTAAGCGGCAACTAAGCCCTGAAACGGCAAGGAAGATGGTGGAAGCTAGGGAGATAAAACGAAAAGCCACCATAGAGCAAAAGAAGGTCTAACAGCTTGAATTAAGGGGCGCGTGTAACGCGTCCAACGCAGTGGCCTTGAATGATTTGTTATGCCACAGAGGAGTTTTTTTGTGAATAGAATAATCAGAGTTTTTCCGCGAAGAACAAAAGCGACACCCATTGATGACATGGCATATGTCGGAGACCCGACAATGTTTGCCGAAGCTGATGAGGTGCATATAAGTGTCGCTTTTTCTTGGGATTTGCGAGAGGCGGAAAGGCTTGCAAAAGCGTGGGAAGTAGTTACTAAAAACATCAAGCTCGGTGGCCCGGCCTTAGGTGTTCCAGGCGGCGAATTCAAGCCCGGTTTATATGTGCAGCGCGGATATGTGATTACAAGTCGCGGCTGTCTTAATAGATGCCCACATTGTAGCGTATGGAAAAGAGAAGGCATGACGATAAAGGAGTTGCCGATTACAGACGGATGGAATGTGCTTGACGATAATTTACTCGCTTGTTCAGAGAGTCATATCCGCGCGGTGTTCGATATGCTTCACCGTCAGAAAAAGGAGGGCCATCGAGTGGAGCTCACTGGTGGATTAGAAGCCGCTAGACTGGAAAACTGGCATGTAAAGCTTTTGAAAGACTTGAAGCCGAAGCAAATGTTCTTCGCGTACGACACGCCGGATGCTTATGAACCGTTGAAAATTGCCGGAAAAAAACTGCTGATTAATGGCATAGCGAAATCGAGCCTACGTGCCTACGTGCTGATCGGCTTCGGAAAAGACACGTTCGAGCAGGCAACAAGCCGATTGATAGCAACTTATCGTGCAGGCTTTCTGCCCATGGCCATGCTATACCGGGATAAAAAAGGGGTGCGTGATCCTGAGTGGGCTCGATTTCAGAGTTCGTGGGCACGACCAGCGAGTGTTAGTGCCATGTTGCGCGGTGTGGCATAACAGTTAAGGTCAACTGCCGCGAAACCAAGGCATTTAATTAGGAGATGATATGGATAATGAAAGCGACAATAAAAGCCAAACAGGGAACGTGAAAAGCGGTCTTTTGCAGCGTGGGGTTGGGTTGCGTGCCAATCCAAGGCAAAAGGATTGTGCACGTGGGGATTGGTACAAACCGGCAACATATCCAAACGATGTAATGGTATGCCCGCTGTGTTCCTTGCCAGAAACTACAAATGTGTATAAAAGAGAGTGCCGTTGTTGGGACAACTAGCAACCCAACGCCGTAATAACCGGAGAGCGGAACGCAGTGTAGCGAGTCCGCGTTAATTTACTTGTTATGCGCTACGGCGCTAGGAGAGACAAAGATGGACGAATTTGATTTTGAGGAATTGGTAGCGGACATGCTCGGAGTGCGAGACGAACACCGAGAGGACGATAGTTACATGGAAAATCTATTCTATGAGAACTTTGACATGGATATGGAGCAAGGCTACAAGCTGGCAAAAGCGTTGTTGCAGCACACACCAAAAGTGCAGGCTGGATTGAGCGGTAAAACCTACCACGCATTTGTTAGCAAGACTGAGCCAGTAATGCTGATGAAGATTGAGGCTGCTGACGCATAACATCATTATCAGCGGCCGCATTTAAAAAGGAGACATATGGACACTGAAAACGAAAAAGAAAGCAACCCCGATCAAAACGAGACAACGGATAGCGGTCGGTTGCATAAATTGGTTAGCAACTTCGGCATTAATAGCTGGACTGAGTTGCTTGAAATGGTGGAAAGTTTAAACCCACCAGAAGAGCAATCATGTGATTCAGAAAACTGGTGTGCGAATGTGACTTTTGAGCATGAGAAAGGCTGGAAATTCATTATATTTTATGATTGTGGGGAGATAGACTACATCGACCATATTGTTAATCCAGACGGCGAGGAAGTAGACTTCTGGGGGTGGCCAGAAGATCACCCATGGAGAAGTTACTTGATAAATTGGCGGGGAGTAGGTGACCTCAAACGCTTGCTTGATTGCTAACAAGTTTAATTAACTGGATGCGAAAAGGAGAAGACCATGGAATGCAAACACTGTAGACACGAACTAAAAGACCGAGATGGCTATGCGACTAATGCTGAAAAAACAGTTTGGTATTGCCCGAAATGTAGCAAGCAGAATGATATTGAAGGGCAAGCGGCTTGTGAGCATTCCAAGTTGAATGAGTGGTTAGAAATTTATGGCCCTGAAATAGTAGAGATAGTTTGTGCAATAGAGGACAATGCTGTAGCAAGAGGAACCATGCCCTATGGATATGCAGAAAAACTTAGGACAAAAAGCCGAAAAAATTGGGAAAAATTGGTGAAGCTGTTAGGGAGAGAAAATTTCTAACAGGTTGGCTCAGTTGCCGCCAAACAATGAAGGAAGAGAGGGAGAACATGAAGAATAAAGACGCTGAAAATCAGAAAGACCCCGCTAATGGCGGTCAAATGCAGCCAGGGGTTATGTTTTGTAATTGTGGGGGCAATAAAGAGAAAGACCACAACATAGGGGAAGAGGGGTGCTTTCGAGAGTGGGCGATCCCACCGCGCAAAATAAGCTGTAGTGATGATATGTGGATGGTCACAGAGGTAGTTAACGGCAAGCAATATAAAAGCAAATGCACCGGCTATGCGTTAAGACATCAACGGATGTATTCCGAGCATGAAGATGGGCGATGGAGCAGGCCAAAAGGCGGAGTTTCTGTTAATTCTTTACCGGATGAAACATAACAAGTGATATTAGGAATTAATTCCTACATATTGATCAAACTCGGAATTGTAGACAGGTGAAATTAAAAGTTGGGATGGTATGACAGATTCTGAATACATAGAAAGAAGGGAAAGTTTGATTCCGATTGCTGAAATGATTGCTTATGAAGCATTGGATGAAGTATTGAAAGAGGAAGTTATGGATCAAGATGAAAATTTATTAAATCTCTGGAATAAAATATTTCATAATTCAATGCATGTACTTGCAGTACATAAAGGTTTGATAAATAATGGAATATTTGAAAGCCGCTTTCTCCGAAAATCTCCGTCGCAAACTATGTGGATTGTGAGCAGCGAAGAAGAGGCAAGGAAATTAAACAAAAGGTTTGTACCTTGTAAAGGGAGGCATTGTGAAAAAGCGAATAATGGGTAATGAAGGACAGTTCAATATCGTGATTGATGATGGATTGCATAGATTTGTTATGTGGTTTGAGCATAGAAAGAGGAAAAAAGCAATAAGTAATATCAGAGTTGAAATGCTTTTGTTTGGTTATGATATTTCTTATATGACAGATGAAGATATCGAAAAAGGTATTATGCAATTTGCGAATTTAATTTCTAATAGTGGAGTAAAGGCGAAGGAAGCGGGAGAAGCATTGAGAAAGATGATGCAAAATTTATCATAAGGAATTATAAGAGCGCAGAAAACAATGTGATGGATAAAGAATAGATGATGAGGTAAGTATGGCAGAACATGAAAATAATGTAGGTGAAAGTGATGAATGGTATACGCCGTTGGAGTTATTGGGTGCATTGGCTGAAACCTATGATCTGGATCCATGCTCTCCTGGTGAGCATCATTGGGTACCTGCAGCAAAAGTATATACGAAGCAGGACAACGGATTGGAGTTGCCCTGGGAGGGTTTTGTTTTTATGAATCCGCCCTTTGGGAAAAGGCATGGACATGTGCCCTGGCTTAAGAAGTTTTTAGAAAGAAAAGGCGGTGGAATAGCGATAGTCAGGGCATACACTTCTTCGGATTGGTTTCATGAATGGGCTGTGAAGGCAGATGCAATGCTTTTTCCGAAGGGGAAAACCAAGTTTATAAGGCCCGATGGTTCAATCGGGAGAAGCCCGGGACATGGGATTGTTTTGCTCGGTATGGGTGAGAGGGCTAAGAGAGCCATGAAAAATAGTGGGTTAGGATTGTATATAGATTTAGCTTATGGCAGAAAAAAGAAAGAATTAGGTATCTGCATGGAAATATGGGAAATGGGGTAAAGCTAGTTGTGTAGGATGGGCATTGCCCATCAATCTGTTATTACAAAAGAAAAACATGAATAATACTAAAGAAGCAAATCCATTTGATAATTTAATTATACCTGATGGCGGTTATAAAACTATAGTTGCCGATCCACCATGGAAATATGGGAAATGGGGTAAAGCTAGTATTGCCCCACGTGGATCAAACTATACCCCAAAAGATAGTGAAATGCCGTATCAGACAATGACTGTTGAGCAGATTGCAGCAATGCCGGTAGAAAGTATTGTTGCTGAGAATTGCGATCTCTATTTATGGACGACGCAGAAATATTTACCTTCAGCTTTCTGCATTTTGAAATCTTGGGGATTCAGATATTGCCAAATTTTAACGTGGTGTAAAGAACCGAAAGGAACCGGACAGGGTGGATTATATTGCCCAACTACTGAATTTTTATTGCTGGGACGAAAAGGCCGTATGCCTATCGAAAAAAAACGGATTGATACTACATGGTGGAAGATTAGGCGACCAATGCGGCATAGCCAAAAACCAGAATATTTTCAGGATATCATCGAGCTGCAGAGTGATGGCCCTAGAATTGAGCTCTTCGCTAGACGTAAGCGATTAGGATGGGATGTCTGGGGTGATGAAATATCCATTCACTCATGAATTAATAGAAAGGCAAGATGGTGATGAAAATGGCTTATGGATTATCGTCAAGGAAGCTTATGCTGAAAAAAAAGATGTCTATTTTTGAGTTATGGGATAAAGATCCGGAGCTCAAGGCTAAGCAAATAAGTGAAAGATTCGGAACAGCCTGTAGTACGGTGTTAAAGTATCGAAAGGAGTATAATGAAAAAAATAGCAATTCAGCTAAAGCATTATTATAACTTGTTTGATCGGAGATGAAATGGCTTGTAAAGAATCTACAGAGAAAGTCGTGATCGACGGTAAGGTATATGGTTGTGTTGAGTGCGCTGGAAACAAATATCATTTGATTTGTTCTGTTTCTGAAGCCAGGGAAATACTTGAAATTTATGAAAGTCTTAGCAAGATAATGTTCTATTATAAGCAGGCCGTCAACAGACCTGTATTTATTGTCAGGATATTAGAACTGATAGTGAAGGATGATGTAGTAATGATCTGGTTAGAAATTGCTTGACCGTTTATTCTTCCCGGAAGGGAGATGCTTTAAATTAAGGAGGATATCATGGAAGAATATATTTTTGCATTTATGTTGATGTTGGGATCGCATGAAATGGGTCATCAGGTCGCCGCTGATCGTTTGAATGTTGATATGACCTGGTATGGTATCGAATGGGTAGCAGATTGCGATGAAGGACGAGCCGAGTTGATCTCGGCTGCTGGATTTGAGGGCCAGGATATAATGGGTTATGCATTGCAGAACCCTAAATATAGTAAAATCTCAGGCATTCATAAATTGAAATATCTTAATGACGACAATGGAGATATGTTGAACATGGGTGATGAATATAAACTATTTATATTCGCCTCGGCCCTCTCCGATCTGATGAATCTTGAGATCAGATTTGTTCTTTTAAATAATAGAACGCCTGGATTGATGAAATTATGGGAGCTTTGATTAAGGATAATGTGGTTCTTCAAATGTATAATTTTGTCTATAAAGTCTCAAATCGCCATTGTTAGAATCTATGAACGCTAAATGCGTACCATTAAGTGCTGCTAAAGAAGGTATGCCGACAGTAGGAATATTCAAATCATCACTAACCTGTGACCACGTGCTGCCGTTAAAACTGTAAACCCTTAAATCATCGTTGCTGCCATCGATAAATGCTATATCGGTACTATTGAGGGCTGCTAATGCGACACCGGTTCCTATTGTGACTGAAAGACTGCTGCCAACTTGTGACCACGTGCTGCCGTTAAATCTATAAGTTCTCAGGCTATCGTTAGTTGTATCAATAAAAGCAACATCAGTTCCATTTAATGCTGTTAATGCAGGGCTTCCAATCGATGTTAAATTTAAATCACTTCCGATTTGTGACCATGTGCTGCCATTAAATCTATAAGTCCTTAAATTGGCGCCTCCATCTTCGATAAAGGCAATATCAGTACTATTGAGTGCTGCTATTGCGACATCTGAGGATACTGATGCTGAAAGACTGCTGCCGACTTGTGACCATGTGCTGCCATTAAATCTATAAGTCCTTAAGCTGGAATTATTAGCATCAATATAGGCAATATCGGTGTCGCTAAGACGCGCTATTGCAGATGCACCCATTGTTGCAATCGTTAAGCTGCTTCCTAATAAAACCCATGTTCTTCCATTAAATCTGTATGCACCTAAAGTATTCGCACCGCCATTAGTGAATGCAACATCTGTTCCGGTTAATCGGGTTAAAGCAGCTTCTGAAACAGTAAAATTAACTTCTGTTCCGACTAACTCAGCAAATGTCCAATTAACTTCTATTCCTTTAAGCGGATTGATTCTTTCTTGAAATGTAAAAGCGCCGTTTGATCTAGCAACAATATTATTATTTATATCACCAATGATAATATTGTTTGAATCATTGGTGGAATTGTCTATCACGGCATTTATTAAAGAACCTGCGCCGGTATTATTGACAATGCCTATGATGTTGTTGGCTTTCTTCCCTGAATTAATATGATGAGCTGTCGTTAATGTTCCCGTGGAAGAGTTTATTATATTTATTTTACCGGTAATTGAATTTCCATTATATTCAACAGCTATCGCCGTTGTGCCTGTTTGGCTGAGAACTATATTTAAGACACCTTCAATAATTATATCACTGCCGGATTTCAAGACTGATGTTGCGATGTTTGTTGCACATAGTAGTCTTGCTCCGTCTAGGAATTTGAGTGTTACGCCACTTGGAATGACAAATTGTGCTGTAATTGTTTGATCTTCCTTTATGAGAAGCTTATCTCCTGCTGCAGGTGAATCAGCTTCCCAGGCAACGAGCGTTGCATAATCCTGTTCATCTGTATCTGAATCAATGACAATCCATTCCTGAGCCTGGCTTGCATGTCTATCCGTCCACTGACTCAATAAATTCCACATCCAGTTGAAATATTGAAATGGAGGTTTTTCTAATATCCAGCCGGCGGCTCTTTTAATAGAGTTAGGTGCTGTTATACCTGTCGTGTTATCGGGTATCCAGTCCGGTTTTTCTGATGGTCTTTGTGCCATTTTTATGCTCCTTATATTAAATAACTAAAAAAGCCGCCAAGATCGCTTGAATATATCATAACCCTGTCGCCCGTGCCAGACCCGGCAACGGCAGCAAATTGTTCGAGTGAAGGTGACCAGGCGATGCCATTCCATTGATTATCCGCTGCAGATGTTTGAATTGACCAGTTAATACCATCAGATGATGACATTGCCCTGTTTCCTGTGCCGGAGCGTGCAACTGCTGTAAATAAACCCAATCCAGATGACCATTCAATGTCCTTCCATTCATTATCGGCAGCGGATGTTCTGATAGTCCAGTTAATACCATCGGGCGATGTCATGACTCTATTGCCCGTGCCAGACCCGGCAACGGCAGCGAAAAGATTTAAATCCGGTGACCAGGCTATACTGAGCCATGCATTATCGGCAGCGGACGTTCTGATAGTCCAGTTAATGCCATCAGGCGATGTCATGACTCTATTGCCGGTGCCTGAAGCAGCAACGGCAGCGAAAAGATTCAATGAAGGTGACCAGGCTATACTATTCCATGCATTATCGGCAGCGGACGTTCTGATAGTCCAGTTAATGCCATCGGGCGATGTCATGACTCTATTGCCGGTGCCTGAAACAGCAACGGTAGCGAATAAATTTAAATCCGGTGACCAGGCTATACTGAGCCATGCATTATCAGCAGCAGATGTTCTGGTAGTCCAATTGATACCATCGGGCGATGTCATGATTCTATTGCCCGTGCCAGACCCGGCAACGGCAGCGAAAAGATTCAATGAAGATGACCAGGCTATACTATTCCATGCATTATCGGCAGCGGATGTTCTGGTAGTCCAGTTGATGCCATCGGGCGATGTCATGACTCTATTTCCTGTGCCAGACCCGGCAATAGCAGCGTAAAGATTCAATGAAGGTGACCAGGCTATACTATTCCAATCATTGTCTGCAGATATCTGGATAACCCACTCTGCAACGAGTGCTCCGAAAGTATCGGCATCTGGATCGGTAAGAAATCCGAAATAAGGGGTTTTGAATGCGACGACTTTTATCGCTGCCCAGGCATGCATGGGCATTGTCCGTTTAATCATTTTTAAGAATGTTTCTGCGCTGTCTGCGGGTACAAATCCAACATCGATAGATAGCAATTCATCTGTTATTCCATCTCTTGTTGCAAGGCCACCAACGAAAAAAATAAGAGAATAATCTTCTGTGGGTATGATCGCTGTCGTTGTTCCGGTCCTTCCAGCCAGGTGATAATCATCGGTATCGAGAAGTGTGGCAGGATCTACCGGTGGACTGTTTTCATGTACGTAAACATCATAACCCGCTGCCTGCAGAAGATCTTCGAGATAATCCTTGCTACCATTTCCGCCTTTTGAAAATTTAATCGCGGCAATTTGATCTCTGCGTTGTTGTTCTGTCAGGTTTTCATTGGTGACAATGCCGAATTCCTCTTCCAGGTCGGCCAATAATTCAACAGGTGTTGTTGATGGACGCCTGATTTCTGAAAGCAGCGACAAGAAGGCCCTCACATCTTCGGCATTATCGGCAATGCCTTCAAGTAACTGGTCAAATCCTTCATCTTCTTCTGCCACCCAAATAGAACCGGGTGGTAAGAAGCCATTGATCATTTTGCGGGTCACATCAGACATAAGCTATACCATTCGTATCTGCAAGTTTCGCTTTTTCTCCCGGATCGAGAGTTTCGATGGTCGATGTATATATTCCGAAACTTAGTCCGAAATTTATATCAGTTGCCGAACCGCCTCTCGCTGAGAGTATATCCTGTACGATATCGGATATAGTGAGGGCCGTAATTGTATCATTTTTATCGAAATCTAATCCCGAAACAAAAGGAGCAAGGGAAAGAAAATAATTGATGAGGGCAGTTTCTATCTCGGCTTTGACTGCCGCTTCTATGGCTATATCTACAGATAAATTTGTTATTTCTACATAAAAAGCCGTTCTTGAGATGGATTCTACCCATAATGTGCTGTCAGTCAAGCCCAGAGGTTGCCTTGTGAGGCCCGTTAATGGATCAGTAGTTATGCTATCCCTTACTTCATCAAGCAATGCCGGCGGTGCAATGCCGTCAGGATCGATAGTGGTGTCAGCTTCAACAAAAACCGTTCTGTCCGGTGGGGTGCCGATTATCGTTGGCTGGCCTGCAAAGGGATATGCCCTGATAACGCCGGCTACTTCCTGGGCCCATTTACGGTAGTCAAAAGAATTTCCGCCACCGCCTTCGGAGCGTATTTCATCGAGGACCCTTGCCCGATAAGCTTCGTTTGTCTCTTCGGCAGCGCCGATGTTGAGAATAGCCGTTACGGTTGCCGTCGATTCAGCACCGGGAATTTGTGTGCCTATAGATAGGGTATCGTTTATCTGAAGATTGCCCGCAACGCCTGTTTCTTCTGCTGTTACATCCAGTATGGCAACGCCGCCTGCTGCTATCGTTGAGAAGTTTGGGAAATATCGGACGCCATTTGCATCGCCAGTAAAATCAATTGTCGCGGGGATAAATGTTCCATTATCTGCAGGAAGGGAAATGGTCAGGACAGCTGCCTCGGCGGCTTTCCTGGTGACGCCGTATTCAATGCCCAGTTTATCAAGATCTTCATCCTGGGCCGTCAGGGCAAGATTCTGATTTGCTCTGTTTACGGCGAATTTATAAAGGGATGTATATCCCATCGCCTCCATAATGGCCACGACTCGCAAAAAAGCTTTATCAGCCAATGGGGAATCCTGACCAATCCGGCTTTCCAGGTTGGCCAGGTTTTGATCAGATTGTTCCTGGGTAGAAGGTATATTCATTTAAATTCTCCTATGAGCAGGATTTAAATTTTGATTAATCCAATTTTGACCGTTTTTTGTTAAAATAAGTGTTTTGATATCACTGCCGGGGGTTTCGATTGTAAGTATTGCATCGATCCTGTAACTATTAGGATTAGTTACTTCAACAGTTATTTTTCCGAAAGCAGGATTATCCAGGGACTTCTCGGCAGTCCTGGCAATGGCATTGAGGCTGGTTAAAGTGATGGGCTGATTTGCCGTTTCCTCAAAATCACTGCCTATTTTTTTGTCGGGATCGGCAATAAAGGCATTTCCTGCCCATCCCTTCTTTGTAAATAAAGAAATCAATGCGAGATTTTCAAGGCCTTGATCCATGACAGGCTGGCCACCCTTAAAAACTAACTTTGAGCCGTTTGGCGTTAAAACCAATTTAGGATCGCCGGAGAAATAATCAGCCATTTTGTGGGCCTTTCAGGATGTTTAATTGATTTGTGACAATATCAACCAGCGCATGTTGTGGAGTTATATTGCCGAAATATAAATCAAGTACTGTTCTGGCTTCCGGAGTGAAGTCAGGACCACAATAGAAATTGATTGTTTTGTCGCCACTGGTAACGGTTTTTTTATCGGGATTGTAATTATATCCTTGAATCATGATAATCCTTTATTATTTAAACGCAAAAAGGCGAGTGCAGTTTCCTGCAACTCGCCTTTGTCCTTATGGAGATTTAAGGTTTAGACTAATTCTTTTTCTAAACTACGGTACTTTGATTTCATCTATCTTAGCGCCTGTTATATCTGCCGCCGAAGATGATCCAGTAGCCGATGGTGGGGATACTGGGCCCGTCGGCGCTGTCGGATGATTATGCACATTATAAACAGTGGTAACAAAGTTATTGAAATCAGTTTTTAATTCATCAAATGCAGTTTCAAGAGCATTGTATCTCACGGCAAAGTCCGCATTGCCATTCAGTTCAATTATGCCGGTATTAAGTAAATTAATAAAAGCCGATATTGCGCCCGAAGCAATTGAATACATTTTTTTCTCACCATCCGACATTGATGGAGTAATACCATCATCAATAGCGATGCCAATTTTATAAGCTGATCCGACGCTGACTATTAAAACACGGCTATCAATTGGAGGAACATTGTCTTCACCAGAGGCAGACATGAGCTCCACCGTCTGAATATCATCGGGATCGGTGATCTCCACTTGCAGCATTAACCTGGCACCGGCGCCATCACGGTTCTTTTTAACTTCATATCCTTTTACTATGCCGGTAATCATGGATTACTTTTTCGTTTTTGTCTATTGTCTTTCGTCAATTCATTGGTAATACGCGTTTAATTTGCTGAATCTATGCTCTTTAAAAGCATATTTTTTTCATGTTGCTTGCGAACTGTATCGAGTATTCCACCGGTAAATGTATTTTTATCTGTTATTGGGCTTAAAAAAAAATCTAAAAACATAAGTCACCTTATTAATTAAATTATAGATACCAATCATATGTACAAACTCTACAATGATTTAATGTTTTTTTGTCGTTATTTTTTATAGTCCTGGAAACGTCAAGGGAGCCGCATTTCGGGCAAGAAAAGCCGATTTTGTTTTTCTTGATTACTTCGGGGATTATTTTACGACCATGGGTCAACAAGCTCTTCTCCTGTATATACCTGCGGTGGTATGAGATTTAATGTTGCTGTTTTGCCTGTTGTGCTGTCATTATATTCTACCGATTTTATTAAAAATGTAAAGCCTTTTGATAAATGCAGTGTTGGAGAGACAACTTCTATAAGCGTGTTTTCCTTCCAGCGACGCCCCTCCTGATCAAACCAGCTTGTTACTGGAAATGGAATTGTCAGGGCTTCGGCCAGTTGTTTTGATCGTTGCCATTTGGCGGCTTGCTCAATATCGCCGCTTATTGTTTCATCGGCCTGAAATGTAAAAAATCTCGATCTAGGGACTTTGCTGTCCTTTGCAATGCCGACTTTTGCGCCAAGAGGGGATTGGCCTAATGCCCGATAAGTATTAAATCTCTTGCGTCCATCGAAAGTGGCATTGAAAGCCTGGGCGCCTTGTTTATCCTCTTCCAGGGTTGTGACAGGTTTGCCCTTTGCTGCCTTCGTGAAAGATAGATTTCCATCTTCGGTGGAGCTGATAAGCAAACTACGTTGTTTGGCCAACAAGAGGAGATGTGAAAAAACTGAGTCTGTCTCTTTCGCTGTGACTCTATCGAAGGGCCCACCGAAATCATCGTTAAATATTGCATCAATGCCGAACGGTTTTACGAGTTCGTCGGCCCTTTGTTTTAAAGTGACATTGTTTTTTTCATAGGGAGGTTTCATTGTTGAATCGATTAAATCGGCAGTAAAGGAGAAGCCTTGCAGATGTTTAACAGTACCATCCGCACTTTTGCTGGATTGGGGAGTATAAAGCAAGCCATTGATAATGAGTTCACCGCCAATGTAAACGGCAGCTGGAGGATAAGCATAGGGCGCGACTCTTTTATCGAGTTCGGGATCTTCACCTTCTTGCCAGGGTATGGTTGCCGACCAGCCATCGGCAGCAGTGTGCATAGTTCTGATAATCTTTGTTGATGTAGGTATGATTTCCAATCCATCAATAACTATCGTGATTTCATCTTTTGCTTTTCCAGAGAGGTTTTTGTCTGATGTTGACGCTTTGACGATCTCCCGCTCCGGAAGAAGGGGTATGATAATAACTTCGCCCGGGAAGATAACGTTAGGATCGCCTGATTTTAATTTGAATTGATTCGCTTCCCATATGCGTGGCCAGAGCGTAAAGTCACCATATGCCCTGGCGGCAATCTGGGAAAGGCTGTTTTCATCCTGTATGGTATATTGTCTACCGGGGATAGGTATCGGCATGAAGGCTCCTTATCGTGAAAGAAAATCGATCAGCCATTTTGACCGTATAATATCCTGCTACAATATAGCAAATGATGACAGTTGTCCAGAATATAGCAAATGTTTTATTCATATGAGTTCATTAATAATTGCATTGCCTGATCGGGTGTAAATCCTACTTCAATAAAGGCATCATATTTTGCTTTTTTCATTAAGGCAAGCACTTTTGATTGTTCAATCATATCCGGAAGCAAATCACGTAATTCATTCGTGGCGGTTCTAATTTTATTTACTTTACCACCGCCATTGATCGATTTTAGTTTTCCATCCACGATAATCTCCTGTATTCTAAGGTAATAAAATTGTAGCTCTTGACAAAATATGCTGCCCCAATCGAATATTATCGGTAGTGGGTTCATCACATATGGCACTCAACGAATCCATTAAAGCACCATATGATGGAAGATGAGCTGATCGAGACACATGCTCCAATATGCGAGTAGCTTTATGATATCTTCGTTTATAAAGACGCTCTCCATTTATTGTCTTTGTGTTTAATTTGCCGTCCCCACCACATGCGCATTTCTCAATCATTTCATCCCCTCATTATTAAATATTTTTGATTAATAAGGCGCTTAAGCCGAGTCTTCGACTGCTTAGCTTATTCTGTTATAAGTTCTTCCGCACATACTCAAAACATGCTTCTAAATGCCTCCCTGACACCAACGCCTTTTTAAAAAGTTTCCATTTCTTCCTGCGAATAAATATCCAGTACATTAAAATCCATTTTTGCTTACGACTTATGTTCTTCGTTAGATAATCCACTTATAACCCCTCAATGCAATTTGATCGTGATCACCGCATTTGTCTATATTCCCTTTGAAATATCTGTGTTAGATAGATATTGTTAATCTAAGACTTGTTAGATTGCTTTTTCCTCTAAGCAAATTTCAAACCAGTCGCATACAACCCCGTCCATATCGACACCTAGCGTTCTTAAATGCTCGGTCTCTTCTGGGTTCGCACACATGTACTTTGTCGTTTCTGAGGAATGGGAAATAAAATACTTCTCGTCAAGCTTGTCAAAATCCTCTTTGCTTAAAGTCACTTTCCCATGCATTTTTCTATCGTCTATTATTGCTACGCTTTGCTAAATATTCGGCTCGCGTCATTCCAAAATGTTTTTCAGCGCATTTCTGACAATAATATTCACCACAATAAAGACATCTATATGACATCCAGAGAGGTAATTTTATTTCACAAAAACATCTCACCCAACTATACTTTTGAGCTTGCATAGTCTGCTTGCTTACAAATGAAAGTTTTTCTTCTCGGGTTTCTTGGTGACAATCGCACATAAAAAATACTCCAGCGGAGTCTTGCGGCTCTTGTTCATAAATCTTTACAATGACGTGATTTTTCTTTAAGAAAATTAATCGCTGCTCCGCTTGATGATTTGGCTTTTCTTATAAATTCCGGTATATATATACCGTCTATGATATAGCGATACGGTTTGTCATCAATTAAAACATCGACAATCCCGGTGCTTGAATAGCTGAGAATTTTTAAATCCAATATTTATCTCACTTTTGTTATACTGGTTTGCCCATAAATCAATCAACATAACAATTCATTTAAATCCGATTCGCTATCTCTCACGGTTTAATTCATCGTTAGGCACTCAGCTTATCCCCAAGTGGCAATGCGCCTTCTTTTGGATCTTCTGCGACCCAAATTGCATGTGTGTATTTTCCCGTATTTTCTGGTTCATCTTCACTCTTAATTTCTATCCCCTTCATGTTGCATGCTAATTTAAATTCTGTCTCTTTCTCTGCATTATTCAATGGGTATTTGTCATCAACCATAATTCCTGCAAATAATGCCATTTCTAATATCTGCTGTCCTGTCAATGTTATATGTTGCATATAAATCCTTTCCGTGCCTAACAAGGCGCTCCAGCCGACGCTTACGGCGCTGCTGATCTTAATTGTTATCTCTTTCTTTCTCGAAATATTAATTCAGGTTCTACTTTTAAATTCTTCGACAGGGCGTTTATTATCTCCATTTTTGTGCCTCTTTCGCTTTTGCCTGATTCCAGGCAGGTGATGGTTCTTATGCTTATTTCCGATAATTCAGATAATTCTTTTTGAGTTAATTTGTTTTTCACTCTAAGATTTTTCAGGTATAACCCTAGTTTTACTCTGTCATCTAAAGCGATATGTATGTCAGTAATTGCCATGAACTCTCCTATAATTGATATAAGATATTGATATCATTTTAAGTGAATTAAATCAAGACATAATTTGCATATTTATATCTATTTATGCGATAATTAAAATTAAAGGAGGTTTTAAATGATATTTAAAAAAATACACTATTTATTGGATATATTTGCTGCTTATCAAAAATTTCTTGATTCGAGATTTAATATAAAATGTGTCATGGTTAACGGCACTTATGTTGTTGTAGAAAAAAATTGCACTTCTTGCAAACATAAAAATACTTCCTATAAGAAAGATTGTCAAACTCCATCATCATTGGGTTGCGAGGAATTTTGGGAATATAAGAATGGAAAGAATTAATAAATGAGTATTTGAAGTTTTTTTTGCAAATTATAAGCAGATTTACTTGTGGATAAAACTGTTGATAACACTTGTATAACTTGTTGATAATCTGTGGATAAAAAAAACCTATCATTATATTAAAACATATATAATAATAATATAAGTAGTTTTATGGAGGTAAAACAGCATTTATGTCAAAAGATATATTTCAAATGTCGGCGCCTGATTTGATATTGTTGAGGCGTATGTATAAAAAAGCTCCAAAAAAAATGCAGAGAGTCGTTGCCGGAGTTTTGAATAGTGAAGCGTTTGAAATGAGACCGATAATCCTCAAAACTATCGATAAGGATATGATTATCCGATCTCCCGGGTTCGTTAAAAGGCATGTTATAGTTAATAAAGCAATTCCGGGCCCGATAAATAATCAGCAATCTGAAGCCGGTAGTATTTTTGGTGATAGATTTACAGGATGGGAAGAACAGCAATTCGGTGATAAAGGTAAACAAAAATCAGTTTCCTCCAGATTTGCCAGGGGTGGACAATGGCAAGGTAAAATTAGGCAGAAATTAAGACGTAAGCAATCAAACCCTCTTTGGAGACCGTCGGATTTTAATATAAGAAATGCAGTTAGTGAAAAACACAGGCTTATAATTTTTCTACAAATACTGGATCAGCGACGGATTAGAGATAGATTTTATATGCCTGATAGATTGGGTCAGATGGAAGGTGGAACGATCTATAAAATGCAATCACAAAAGATTAAAGGCGTTTATCGAAAGAAGACACGAAAGTCAAAGCGCACAAGATGGATGGACCGTTCAATTGATATTCTTTTGAAAGAAATAGATATACTGAAAGTATGGGAAAAAAATGTTAAATTCGTCTTCAAATTAAAATAAAAAAAGGTACTGTGATAGATTTAAGAATGGACCGCACCCAATAGTCGCAAGA
>Ga0224514_10000213_pt1 | contig 17723 bp, 14 predicted proteins | sample SF_May12_sed_USG_3_FD_169107 | JGI IMG/M metagenome (GOLD analysis project Ga0224514, IMG submission 169107) | Sediment microbial communities from San Francisco Bay, California, United States - SF_May12_sed_USGS_24 | ecosystem: Environmental > Aquatic > Marine > Sediment | place: USA... | reverse complement strand
TAGATCTGGGAACGGACAGTGTCAACGGGAGGACAGTGATCAAGATGCCCGGTGACCGCTGGATTCTCTTTACCAAAGGGCCGGCCATGGGACCTGCCGTACTCTTTTGGGGACTGCTCCTTGTCATTTTCCTTGTTGCAGCAGGTTTGGGCCAGATCCGTATTACCCCCCTAAGGGCCCGCCAATGGATGCTTCTCGGCGTGGGGCTGAGCCAGCTTGAGGTGGAGATGGCAGCCATCATCGTTGCCTGGTTTCTGGCGCTCGGTCTGCGCGCGAGGATCAAACCGGGCCTATCCAAAGCGGCTTTCAATTCGATCCAGGCCGGACTTGTCGTCCTGACGATTGCGGCGCTCGCCACCCTCTTCGAGGGGATCAGTCAGGGGCTGCTCGGTCGGCCGGAGATGCACATTGCCGGAAACGGCTCACATGCGTACACCCTTAACTGGTTCCAGGACAGGTGCGCCAGCCTCCTGCCCACAGCATCGGCAATCTCCGTTCCCCTCCCGGTCTACCGCTTTCTTATGCTTGCCTGGTCACTCTGGATCGCCTCCGCCATGATCGGGTGGCTAAAATGGGGCTGGCACTGCTTCAGCACTAACGGCATATGGGAAAAGATCAAGCCGAAAGTGATATCGCAGGGGAGTGACAAAAAGAAAGAAGGCGAGAAAAAGCGAAAAAGCTGATCGTCTTTTGTATGGAGAGTATTCTCATAATATATCCCTTCCGGGAGCCTGCCGGACTGAGTCCAACAGGTTTAATTTAAAATCTCTTTAGAACCCGCCAGGGCTTCCTCCATCGGCTTCGTTTAAGGCGCCTTCGGGCAAAGAAGACCGCTGATAAGCTATCGGCATGGGAGTTCCTCTGCCGGGAACCACAGCCTGATGAGGGGGAATATAAAAAAACGGGATGCTTCATTTTGCCCTTTTGTCCCCTGCTTCATCATTGCTATTTTACCTGTCTCCACAAAAAGAAAGATTGAGTTGCAACATATACCGGCTGTATACTTGTCATATAATCTTATTTTAAGGAGCGCTTCCTTTCCGACCTTGCTTTATGTATGATAACAACAGAAAATTCAGGAAAAAACTGAGAACCATAATCGTTCTCCTTTTTCTTTCTCTTATGGCTTTCTCCGCCATTACAAATATTATTATTGCAAGGAATTATGACCGGTTTATTTATAACAATACGAAAGAAGTTCCCCGCAAGGACGTTGCGCTTGTGCTGGGAACATCCAGGTCTTTTCATGGTCGGCTCAATCTCTATTATACGTCACGGCTAAAAGCCGCCAGCGCTCTTTATAAGGACGGCAAGATAAAAAAAATACTTGTCAGTGGAGACAATTCGACTAAATATTATAATGAGCCCATTACAATGCAAAAGGACCTGGTAAATCTCGGAGTAAAAGAAGAGGATATCCATCTTGACTATGCGGGCTTTAGTACACTCGACTCGGTTATCCGGGCAAAAAAAGTATTCAGCCTTGATGAATTTATTATTATTTCCCAGGAATTCCACTGCGAACGGGCCCTCTTCATTGCACGAAGCAGGAACATAGAAGCCATTGCCTATGCAACACCCTATATCGAGCACAAAGGCAAGATCAAAATCTTTATGCGTGAACTCCTGGCCAGGATAAAGGCAGGGCTCGACATATGGATTATTAACAGATCTCCCAAATTTCTCGGTGAAAAGGTCGAGATTATTTGATCCTTTCTTATCTTTCTAGAAAAACTGGTTCCCATTTTCATGAAAGTCCTCCTTACAACACTTCATTCACGTTATATTCATTCTTCGCTGGCCCTGCCCTGCCTTGCTGCTGCGTGCCGTCACATTGAAAAGGTCAATCCCCTTATCCGGGAATTTACTATCAATGAAGAAAGATCGGAAGTGCTTTCCCGAATAGCCCGTGAAGGGGCCGACGTAATTGCTTTTTCCTGTTACATCTGGAATATAAAAGCTGTTCTGTCACTGGCAAAGGAGCTAAAGAAGAATAATAAAACCGCACTCATCGTACTGGGCGGACCGGAGGTTTCTTTTGACAGTGAAAAGATTTTGAGGGATAACAGCGCCATTGATTTTGTCGTAAAGGGTGAGGGTGAGCAGGGTTTTTCTCTCCTCCTTCGCGCCTTGTCCCAAGGTTCGCCTGCCGGCAACGTTCCCGGTATAGAGGCACAAGGGGCAGGCAATAAAATAAAAAGCGCCCCTCCCCTGCTTATGGATGACCTTGACCACATCCCTTCACCCTTCAGGGCCGGTCTTGTTAATATGAGCAAGCCCCTTATCTATTATGAAACCTCCCGGGGCTGCCCCTTTACCTGTGCCTTCTGCCTATCCTCCATGGAGGATAGGGTAAGGAGTTTTTCCATGGCGCGGATAAAGGACGATCTGGCCTGGCTTATGGAAAAGGAGGCCTCTACCATCAAGTTTGTTGACCGCACATTTAACTATCATGCCAAAAGAGCTAATGAAATATGGTGTTTCATTCTGGAAAAAACAATTTCAAGCCAATATCACTTTGAAATAGCGGCAGACCTCCTTACCAATGAGAACATGGAAGTGCTTAAAAAGGTTCCTCCGGCAATCTTTCGATTTGAAATCGGTGTACAGTCCGTTGCCGAAGAGACGCTCCATTCGGTAGGGAGAAAATCCGACCTTGCACGGCTTTTTACTAATGTGCGCCGCCTTGTCAGCGAGACAAGGGTCCATGTTCATCTCGATCTCGTGGCAGGTCTCCCGGGGGAAGATTTTGATGGTTTTCTGGCCTCCCTGGAGCGGCTTTTCAGCATGAAAGGCCACCATATTCAGGTAGAACCGCTAAAAGTGCTTAAAGGCGCGCCCATGATGGACATTGCCGGGAGGGAGGGCTACCTGTGGTCCCCTGATCCGCCCTACAAAATCATTAAAACGCCCTGGCTTGCTGAAGAGGAGATTGAAAAAATCGAAATCATGGGACAACTCCTTGAGCGGATTTTTAATAGCGGCAGGTTCAGAAAATCGCTTGATTTTATCTGCCGAAAGCTGCCCCTTTCCCGCTTCTTTTCGCTTCTGGCTGACTTCTGGATCAAAAGGGGCAAGCGTTCCATGCCCCTTGACGAACTTTTTGAAACGATAGCGCAATTTGGAGCCTCCCTGCCGGAAGTTAAACCGTTGCCCGCTTTTTATGAGGCAATTTCTTTCGACAGGGCCATGGCCGGTTATCCCCTTGAAAAAGGGCTGCCTTTCTATTTTCAGGTGAAAGATGACATATCCTGGAATATTGACAGAAAAGAAATTGCCCGGATCCGTCAAGAACTGAACATTGCCCCCACCTGCATGGTAAAGGCCTTTCGCTGGACATTTGAAAGGGAGTTCCACTGCCCGGGAAGAAAAAGAACAAAAAGAGACAGCCCCCTTCTCTTCATCTATCTTTCCGAAAAGGGAAAGAAACAGGAAGTTAAGATCAAGGCATGCGCATCTATCTTCCCATCTGCCTCATCTCTCTAATAAAAAAAGCAAAACAGCAAGATATGTCGCAAAAAAAGCAATATGTGACGCGCAAATCTTCCTGTTATTTTATAAAATTAATATGCAAAACAAATGATAGCGCCATAACTTGAGGAGGGGAAAATGATGATTGCTTTAATGGGCGGTGGCAGCACGCTTAACACCTATCTCGTTGACAGACTTATTAACAAAGACATTGCCGTAAGGTGTCTCATAAAAGACAGGACAAAAGCCCTTGCCATGCCCTTTGAAATAGAGTGCACCCTGGGCAGCCCCGACAATCATGCCTCTCTGGAAGCTTTTTTCCGTCACGCCGATGTAGCCTTAATCTATCTTCCCCCCTCCTATAATGAAGCAAGGCACGGTATTAATGCCCTTGAAGTGGCTAAAAACTCGGGAGTGAAAAAAATCGTTTATCTCTCTTCAATGATGCCCTGGAATTCAAGGCACTTGCCGCTTTTCAGAAACAAGGTAAGAATAGAGGAGGCCCTTCGCGGTTTGACTATTCCTTATACCATTCTCCGCCCCAATTTCTTTTTTCAGAGCTTGCTTTATTTTGAAAGAGAAATTATGAAACAGGGAACTTACCCCTTTCCCATCGGCTGTAACGGCGTATCACAGGTCGATCTCCGTGATGTTGCTGAAGCCGCCTTCAATGCGCTTACAATGGCTGATTATAACTGGAAAGAATACGCCATTTGCGGCCCTGAGGCCTTGTCAGGTGATGACTTGTCGGCAATACTGAGTGATGTTTTGGGCAAGGAAATCATTTACGGTGGAAATGATATCAGGTCCTGGAAAGAGATAGCGGAAACCTTCATGCCTGGAGCTATTGTTGAAGAGTGGACAAAAATTTTCGGTTTTATCCAGCGTGGAGGGCTTTTCCCTGATGCTGATGACATGATCAAACAGCGAGAGATTCTGAGGGGAGCTCCCCTTTCATTCCGTGATTTTGCAGAAGAGCTTGCCATGATCTGGAAAAGCCGTGAAGCGGCCGGGCTCAAGACCAGGGTAAGGCAGGAAAAGCTTTATAGGGCCCCATCAAGAAGGGCAAGGTCAGTCCCTTATCAGCAGCGCCATATCTAGGATATCAGGAAGCGGGCCCTTTATGAAGGGGAAGCGTAATGTGGAACCTGCTTCCCTCACCTGCTTTGCTCTCCACCCCTATTTTGCCGCCCTGCCTTTCAATAAAGTCCTTGCAGAGAATCAGTCCCAGTCCGGAGCCTGTTTTCCTTCCCCCTTCCATTCCTGAATATCTAATGTCGCCGCAGAATATTTTTTTAAGGTTTTCCTCACTGATTCCAACACCCGTATCGGCAATGCTTATTTCAAGAAAGTTACCCTTTGTTCTCGAAGAAAGGGTAACCTTTCCCCCTTCCCCTGTATATTTAATTGCATTTGAAATAAGGTTCCGGATGACCGTATTAACCATATTTTCATCAGCAAATACAAGTGTATCACTTTCAATATGTGAGACTAAGGCTATCTTTTTATGCGCTGCGCTTTGCTGCATAAGAGAGAAGTTTTCCGCTATGAGAGGCGCGATATTTATGTTTTTTGGTTCATTAGTGATACCTCCCGTCTGGGTAAAGGACCACTTTAGCAGGTTATCGAGCAGATCATAGATCTCTTCTGCCGACTCATGGATATCTTTTGTGAAATCTTTTTTGGTATCTTCGTCAAGTCTGTCGTAGTTTTCCAGGAGAGCACCTGAAAAGCCGATGAGACTGGTAAAGGGATTTTTAAGATCGTGAGATATAATGGAGAAAAAGCGGTCTTTTGTCTGGTTCGCCTCTGTAAGTGCTCGCTCGCTCGCTTTGAGTTCCCTGAAAAGAATATCATAAGGTCTGTTAAGGCCCGTCGCTATAATGGATTCATAAATGAACGCAAAGGAAATAATTTTAAAGAAATGGCCTGTCAGATTTGAAAAACCGTAAATATCGATGTAGAAGGTAAAAGACAGTTCCGAAAGAATGGTGAAGATAAGTGAATAAAGAAGACAGTCGAATACTTTTTTGTCAAAACCTTCCTTATGCCTGTATAATCTCACAATGGCCAGAATGAGGATAAAGCAGATAATATATTCGTTTATCACCTTGAATGGTGTAAGGCCCATGCCGTCAATATAGGTAGCAGGAAAAATATTCCAATAAAAGATGGTCGTCAGGATTAAGGCCGTTAGCGCTGAAAAAAGAACAAATAGGGCGATGGGATTAAATTTCTTTTTTATTTTCAGAAAGCTGAAAGCCATGAGAAGGCCGATGCTTTCCATGTAACGGGTCGCTATCCATATCTGGGTAGCGTAATGTTTCTCATCAGGGAAAAAAGGCATGCCTTCATAGGCAAGGGTATGGATGGAATCAAGAAAGCCCACATAAAAATAGGCGATACCGAGAAAAATAAAGTAGAGATTATCGAAGTAGCGCCTTGAATTCCAGGCAAAGAGGAAGATGGAAAATGCGATAACAATGCTGAACATTTCAGCAAGGTTATGGAAGATGAGATAGTTGTGCAGGCTGACAAAATAGAGTGCAGCAAGGAAAAGCAGTCCCAAAAGGAAAGTAATGGCTCCCTTGAGGGGAAAGGATTTTTCAGCCTTTTCAGCTACTGAACCCATTGTCAGATATTAGGAACCCTCTTAAAAATTTATGCGCGGCATGTGAAGGTTAAAAAAGCCGCCTTCTTCCTTGCAAGTTTTACCTGCAGTCACTTATAGACTGCAATTAATGTTAAACCTGATTTTTTCAATGTCTTTATCTGATCGCCCGAAAAAAACAGCATTGTTCTTTATTTTATACGACAATCAACGAATATGGCAATCTCTGAATTATTAAAGCGCCGTCATGAGCGGTTTAAAGCCATCCCGACAGAGCGTTGGTGAGAAATGGGGGCTAAGCAATTGATTCTTAGCAAAGAGGAAGGGTAAAACTGAACCTGCTACCTTCGCCGGGCTTACTCTCCACCCATATCTTACCACCGTGCTTTTCAATAAAGTCCTTGCAAAGAACAAGGCCAATCCCTGTTCCCGTCTCTTTTTCCGTTCCCCTCGTTAAATGCTTTTCATCTATGCGGAATATCTTTTTCATATATTCATCGCTCATGCCTACGCCCGTATCGGCAATGGTAATTTCGAGAAAGTCCTTTTTTGCGGTTGATGAAAGGGTGATATTTCCTCCCTTGCCGGTAAATTTGATTGCATTTGAAAAAAGGTTGCGGAGAATCGTGTTAAGCATATTGATATCGGCAAACAACACTCTGTCACCATCAATAGCTGAAACAAGGGTTATCTCCTTTAGCTCGGCGCTTTTCTCCATGAGAGAGATATTTTCGTCTACCACGGTAGAAAAATCTACTTTCCCCGGCTTAAAGACAATGCTGTTCGTTTGAGCAAGAGACCATTGAAGGAGATTATCGAGCAGGTTATAGATCTGCTCTGCCGAGTCATAGATCGCTCTGGCAAAATTCTTTTTCGTTTTTTCATCAAAGCTGTCATAACTGTCTATAAGGGTTTCTGAAAAGCCCATAAGGCTTGTAAAGGGGGCCCTAAGATCATGAGAAATGATGGAAAAGAACCTGTCTTTAGTCTGGTTTGCCTCTTTCAAGGCCAGCTCACTCTGCTTAAGCTCTCTGAAGAGAAGATCATAAGGCCTTGTCAAACCTGTCGCAATAATAGCCTGGTACATCAATTTAAATGAGATAATTTTGAAAATATGGCCCACCAGATTTGAAAAACCGTACACGTTAATATAAAAGGTAAAGGCCAGTTCCGAAAAAATGGTAAGAACAAGCGACGAAAGGAGATAGTTAAATACCTTGTTATCAAAAGCACTTTTGCGTCTGTAGAGTATAAAAATAGAAACCATAATAATAAAGCAGATGATATATTCACTGACTACCTTGAATAAGGTAAGGCCTTTGCCATGAATAAAGAGGACGGGAAATATTTCCCAGAAAAAGATAGCGCCAATAATCAGGGCGCTTATCATTGAATATAAGACAAAGATAAAAACGGGGTTGATTCTTCTGCTTGTTGAGAGAAAGCTGAAGGCAATAAAAAAGCTGATACTCTCCATATAACGGGCAGCAATCCATACCTCAGTTGCATAATGGCTGTAAGCGGGAAAAAAAGGCATACCTTCATAAGCAAGCGTGTGAAGTAAATCAAGGACAGCCACATGAAAATAGGCGATGCCGAGAAAAATAAAGCAGAAGTTATCAAGATACTTCCTTGAGTTCCAGGCAAAGAGGAAAATGGAAAAGGCAATGACAATGCTGAATACCTCAGCAAAGGTGTGGAATAAAAGGTAGTCGTAGAAACTGATAAGGTACAAAAGAAAAAGAGCAAAAACAGCACTGACTATATTTATTGCCATTCTTGCAGATAAAGATTCTTCACTACCTTTTTCAGCCGGCCTGGTTATTGTCAACTTTACTCTCCCTATTTCTTATCGTCCTCATCATCGGCCTATCCCTAGTGATTGCAGCGCTTTTAAAGGAAGCAATGAGGTGCTCATATGGTTGAAAAATTTCTATTTCACTATCCTGCGGCCAAGGAGCAAACCATTGAATTTAAAAATCACAAAGGGACTTTATTTATATCCCGTTGTAAATAACCGAAAGAAAGAGCAATATCAAACCGACAGGTCCCAGCCTCTTTAATATAAAAAGTTTAGCATATCGCCTTTAAATGGCAAGGCGCCCTTATACCTTGTTTACATTGCCGCAGCCGCAGATCGACCCTGATAAAAGGCAAGCTATTATGGCCCTTTTCTCCTGGGGCAACCTCTCAATTCCAGCCGTGCCAAAAATCTGTTCACAAAAAGGAAAATCATTTGTTATACTGGCCTTACGTAAACAAGAAACAGGTTGGGTGATTTTATGAAAAAGAGGATTACCAAAGATATGTTTATCCAGGATATCATTCATGAACATCCTGAGACTATCCAGGTTTTCAAAGAACATAAACTGGAATGCATGAATTGCCAGATTGCCGAGTTTGAAGACATCGGGCATGGCGCAAAAGTCCATCACCTCGATCCGGAAAAGCTGGTCAATGCATTAAACGCAGCCCTTGAAAAGAAAGACGCAGATAGTCCATGAAAGGTGGACTTGTAGACCTCCACATCCATACCACAGCCAGTTCAGACGGGCAGCACAGTCCGGAAGAAATCTTTAAAATGGCAACCCTCAAGAAGCTGAAGGCCATTGCCTTTGCAGACCATAACAGCGTCGACAGCATCGATGAGGGGCTGCAACTGTCGAAGAGATATAAGATTGAACTCATCCCCTGCTTTGAACTGAATACCATCTATGATGGTATGGACCTCCACCTGCTCGCTTATTTCATTGAATACAAGGACCCCGCTTTTCATGAATGGCTTCATGAAATACATGACGCTAAAAAAGAACAGGCGCTGGACAGATTAAAAGCGCTTCAGGACCTTGACTTTCCTGTCAGCCTTGATGACCTGGAAAGGGCGGCAAAGGGGCAAATCCCTTCGGGCTCCACATTCATGACGGCCCTTTTAAGGAGGGAGGAAGGACGTCGTGACCCCAGGCTGAAACCCTATATCGATGGAGACCGTTGTGATTCACCGTCACTCAATTTTTACAGGGATTATTTCCGAAAAGGAAAGCCCGCCTTTGTGCCGCTCAAAGTATGCCCCACAGAAGAAGGCATAGAAAAGATCAGGCAATTTGGCGGCGTGCCTGTTCAGGCCCACCCTTCCGATACGGGTGATGAAAGGATATCGGAACTCATCGATGCAGGCCTCATGGGTCTTGAGGCTTATTCGTCATACCATACACCCGAAGAGAGCGAACACTTCAGACAACTGGCCCAAAGCCGGGGAATTATTGCAACGTCGGGTTCTGATTTTCACGGTAAAAGGATAAAGCCCAATGTAGAAATGGCCTCTGTCGGAGGCAACAGCTATGAAATAGTAGAAAGGTTAAAAGATGCAAAAAGAAGAATCTGATTCTCCCTCTCAAACCCATGGTGTAAAAGGCGTTATTTTTGATCTCGATGGAACGCTTATCGATTCCTTTGAGGCCATCAGGGAAGGTTTTAACACGACCCTTCCTCTTTACGGCCTTGATCCACTAAGTCTCGATGAAACAAAATCCGTCGTCGGCAGCCCCTTGAAAGATACCCTTGCAGAGATGGTTGGGGAAGAGAATGCCGAAGAAGCAACGGTAATTTTCAGAAAACGATACAAGGAAGTCTACCTCGAAAAAACCCTGCCCATGCCCTATGCCGATGAAATCATTAAAAAGCTTTTCGGGAAAGGGCTTAAGTTGGGCGTTGCGACAAACAAACATGGCGGTTTTTCACGGAAAATTATTGAGCACCTTGGTTGGAATGAACTTATAGGGAGTGTTGTTGGAGAAGGTGATACGGCTAAGAGCAAACCCGAACCGGACATGATATTTCAAAATCTTGAAAACCTGTCCATTGGCAATAAAGAGACTCTCTTTATCGGTGATTCTCCCGTTGACTTAAAAACCGGTGAAAATGCTTCCGTAAAAACTATTGCCGTCCCCACGGGCCATCATTCGAAAGAGATGCTTCTTAAGGCCGGTGCAACCGTAGTTATTGAAGACCTTTCCTGTTTGGAGGAAGCGGTTTTTTAATATGGCACAGGAACATTTACTGGGCGCGCATATGTCCATATCGGGTGGTATCGATCTGGCCATAGACCGTGGTGAACAGGTGGGTTGCCATGTAATGCAGGTCTTTACGAAAAATTCCAACCAGTGGCAGGGCAAAGCGCTTGAAGAGAGCGTCATAGAAAGCTATAAAAGCAAGCTTGAAAAGAGCCCCGTTTCAGAAGTTATTGCCCACGATTCCTACCTTATTAATCTTGCTTCCCCTGAAAAGGAGATGAGGCAGCGCTCTTTTGACGCTTTTCTTGATGAAATGGAACGATGCCGTAAGCTGGGTATTTCTTCGCTGGTCATGCATCCCGGTTCCCATAAAGGGGCAGGCGAGGAAGGGGGCCTAAAAATTATTACGGAAGAATTTAATGAACTCCTCGCCATGACTGACGGCTGGGGTGTCCATATCGTCGTCGAGACGACGGCCGGACAGGGGACCAACCTCGGTTACCGCTTTGAGCATATTGCCTCCATCATTGACGGCGTAAAAGAAAAGGATCGCATTAAGGTCTGTTTCGATACATGTCATGTTTTTGCCGCCGGTTATGATCTCTCCACTGAAGAGGGCTACTATGAAACGATGGAAAGATTCGAATCCCTCATCGGCCTCGACCGGCTTGCGGCCTTTCACATTAACGATTCAAAGAAGGCCCTCGGCAGCCGTGTAGACCGCCATGAACATCTTGGTAAGGGTGAACTGGGTGAAACTCCCTTCAGGTTAATAATGAATGATCCCCGTTTTGCCGGCATTCCGAAAATTCTCGAAACGCCAAAGGGCAAGGAGATGGAGGAAGACAAGGTTAATCTCGCCTATTTACGAAATCTTGTCCGTTAATCCTTTTGTTATGGCCTGCCACTAATTTTTGACTCTCTCTTCTCGATACTTCCATCCCTTTGTGCCATTTCGACAGTCGGGAGAAATCCCTCTTTAAATTGTTCGAAGGTATGGAGCTTATTGCTTATTGTGTTATAACCCATCCCCCTCTCAATCTCCCCCTTGAAGGGAGAGAAGTAATATTCCCTCCCCTTCAAGGGTCTTGATGCCCTTGAGGGTAGAGGGTCAGGGTGGGGATGGGGTTCCAGTACTCATTTAAAGTGATTCGTCGGCGAGGGTATTTTTATTTTTTGCTTCCCATATTAATATTGACCTCTTAACAAGTCTTTCCCCCCCTATAGGCTCTGCACCAAAAAGAGCGATCTTTTCCTTGCAAAGTATCTCTTCTTTAGTATTATATGTTCATATTTAAAAATAGACTTAAGGAGGCTTTAAATGAAAAATATTGCTGTTGTACTTTCCGGTTGCGGTGTCTACGATGGGAGTGAAATTCATGAATCGGTTATAACACTCCTTGAAATAAGAAAAAACGGGGCTGCTTATTCCTGCTTTGCTCCCGACAAGAACCAGCTTCATGTCATAAACCACACCACAGGTGAAGAGATGGAAGGGCCCAGAAACGTGCTTGTCGAATCAGCCAGGATTGCCAGAGGAGAAATCAGGGCGCTTTCAGAGTTAAACCCTGAAGATTTCGATGCCGTCATTTTTCCCGGCGGATTCGGTGCCGCAAAAAATCTGAGTACCTGGGCTGTCAACGGCCCTGAAGGTGGAATCGACGGAGACGTGAAGCGTATCATTAATAAAGCTGTCAATGGCGGTGTGCCTGTGGCGCTTGTCTGTATGGCGCCTGTTCTTGTCGCAAAAGCGCTGGAAGGAACGGGGACGGTGGCAAAGATCACCGTTGGCACGACGGAAGACAAATCACCCTACGACATTGAAGGAATCAATAGCGGAATGATGTCCGTCGGTGCCGATCCTCACCAGTGTCCCGTTTCGGAGTTTATTGTCGATGAAGGGAATAAAATCATCACGACGCCTGCCTACATGATGGAGGCTAATATTGTAGAGGTGGCTGAAGGGATAGGAAAGACGGTAAAGAAGCTGCTGGAGCTTGTTTAAAAAAGATGAAAATAATAGCCTTTGGCGATATACATGAAAAAATAACAAACCTCGATCTTCTCAGCCATAAGATATCAGAAGCAGACCTTCTCCTTATTACGGGAGACCTCACCCAATTCGGCGGTCTCAAAACCGCCGCGCCTGTCATTGAAAAACTGAGGTCTTTAAACCCTAATACCCTAATGCAGGCGGGCAACCTCGATCATCCTGAAGTCGAGGGATATCTTGAGGCCCTCGGCATAAGCCTTCACGGCAGAGGTCATGTTTTAGGTGAAATAGGCATCTTCGGTTGCGGCGGGGGAAATCCTTCTCCCTTTAATACGCCCAATGAATTTGCTGAAGAGGAAATAGCGCAAATTCTGAAAAGCGGTTTTGAGTCCGTCAGGGACTGCCCTGTCAAAATTATGGTCCCTCATGCGCCGCCTTATGATACAAAAGTCGATATAGTTAACAATGGATTACATGTGGGAAGCAAGGCGGTGAGGGATTTTATCGAAAAATATGAGCCCCGCCTTTGCCTCTGTGGCCATATTCATGAGGCGGCAGGGGAAGACTATGTGGGAAAGACTCACATTATCAATGCAGGTCCCTTTTTTGAAGGGGGATTTGTCGTTGCTGATTATACTTCGGCAAAACTAACTGCCGGGCTCAGGTTTGTGACCTGATTTCATAGTTGCTGAAACTTTCTTTTTTATCCATCCCCCGCCCTTTTAAAAACTTATTTTTTCCAATTGCAACAGGAGTCATCAAAAAAAAGGGCCTGCAATTTGACAGGCCCATTAAATCAGAATTCAAAATCATTATTACTTATTCAATTTCCCTTCTTCCATCGCCTTTTCACCCTGAAAAGTATAGCCATAGCGGCCAACAAAAATGCTGCCATCAGGCTAAGCCCAAAGAGGGGATACTTAACACCATAGACAAGCGGTGAAAGAGCCCACCGGGTTACTGTTCTTAAGTTTTCACTTGCTGAAATCACATCGGCAAGGGGTGGAGAGTAGTCGTAGTAGAGTTTAACAAATAACCTGCCCGGCGCATTAGTAAGAAGGTAATCATCGCGGAATTCCCTGAGGACCATCACATCAGGAGCCATATAGCTACCATAAGCTGCCGTCGCTATAAAACAGCCGTTTCTTACAAAGACATCATTACTGTGGCCGTTTCTGTGATAACCTGTTGCCGTCATTGAACCGGCACCGCCCAGGTCAAGGACCGCACCGTTTACCGTGCCGTCACCGTCATTAGGACCTCCGTCTTCTATGGTCAGTTCTATACACCAATGGCCTTCCGTCAGGCCTGCCGTATAGGCCGCGTCTCCCGGAGGCGGACAGAAGCCGGCCTGTCCCGGCGCGGAAGCAAGGCTGTTATTTGCGTCTTCCACAAAGTCACCCCAGCCGGAAGAAGGGGTATATTTCCTGTATTGGGCATCGGCAGGGATTGCTGTTGCCTGTGGAATGACAATCCTTACACTGTCTCCCGGATTTGCAAGACCGCTAACGAGGAAGTCGAAATAACCGCCGATGTTAGGCACCGTGTCGGAGGGGATCGATAAGGCAGTCATGTCGGTCCCACTCATTCCCGCTCTGTCGTTGCCTGCGGCAAGGGCCGTATTGCCGAGCGCTAAAAAGGTGCCGCTTTCCGACTCAATGAGGTAGCTGTCGGAAACAGCCGTCACTGTCTGCAACACATTGCCGGCAAGCGTAGAGGCATCGAGGTAGTTGGGTATGCCGTCGCCGTCATCGTCACCTGTTCCTTCCACATCATCGTTAGGACCATCACCGTCGGTGTCTGTCGCACTGAGGGTCGGCATGGTGGACGTCACGTTCAGCGAGAGTACAACGGAATCGCTTAGTGCAGGCGCGCCGTCGTCAGTCACTGTCAGCCTGAGCGTATAGAGGCCGTCCGTCAGGACTGAAGGATCGAAAACGAAAGAACTGCTCGTATAATTCCCGAAGGTATCCACAAGCTGTACATCGCTTCCGCTCCAGTCATAGCTGTGTGAATCTCCCGTATTCGGATCAGCCAGCGTAGAAGAAACGGTGACATTGACTCCCGTACTATTAATAAATGTTGTCGATGTTCCACCCTGAGTGGCAGCCAGGATTACGACAGGTGGCAGGTTCCCCTCAGCGAGAGTCGTCGTATTAACCGTTTTAATCCCGGCAGCGGCGTTTGTCGGTGTACTCATGGTAATAATAACCGTTTCGTCGGCGTCACCGGCGCCGTCATCGACAGTAGTGAAAACAATCGTTGTCGACCTGCCTCCGGCAATAGTGGCTGTATAGTTTGTTAGTGTGTAGTCTGAACCGGGGCCTGAACCGGTGGCTGTGCCCGTCACCGTATAGGGAACAGATACGGGGTAGGTGACGGCATCTCCGTTTAAAAGAACCCTTACCGTTACCGTATTCCCTTCGGCAACGGTCTGATCAGGTGAGAAATCGACAAGGGGAGCCACGTTAACCGTCTGGATTGATGATGCCCGGTTAAAGGCTGCGTCTTCAGCAACCCACTTAATGGAATGGGTGCCCGGCTCAAAAGGACCGGTATCGTTGGGCGTCGGCGTAAGCGGGCCATCCAAATCATCGTTTGCCGTCCCCGTACCTAGATCGACGACGGTAAAGAGGCCTGTTGCATCGACATTAACATCGGTTGGCGCTGTTACTGACGGTGGATTATTATCGACTTGAGGATCAGTTCCATTACCAAACTCCGTTACATTATTTATCCCATCCCCATCGAGGTCTGTAACATCATCGTTTCCATCATAAGGGTCAAGGCCGTTATTTAACTCCCACTCATCACTCATCTCGTCGTTGTCAAAGTCAGTAAGTATAGTAAGAGCTGCTGAAGCGCTACCTGTATTACCACCTCCGTCTGTTGCAGTTGCTGTAATATTATGTGCTCCCATAGATAGAGTTGATACGGTTATCGTCCAGTTTCCTCCCGTTGCAGTACCGCTACCGATAAGGGTATCTGCTGCCGGGTTATCACTATAAAGTTTAACTGTTGCATCAGCCTCAGCTGTTCCTGTAAAGTCAGGTGTCATATCACCAGTTAGGTTATCTGTGCTCGATGCACCCGTATCCGTTGCTGCTGTCAGGTCCGGTGTGGACGGCGCTGCCGGAGCAACAGCATCGACGAGAATGGCCGCTGTAGAGCCGACACTATTGAGTGTCAGGTTGGCGCTGTTGCCACCGCCGTCCTCTATGGTGTCCGTATTAATGGTGAGAGTGCCGACAGCAATTCCGTCGCTGTCGAAGTCACCGGCCTGTACCGTATAACGGTAGGTCACGCTCGTTACCGTTTTGGACTGGTAAGCGGCCGTAACACCGCTTGCCCCGATGGTCAGGCCAAGCGTGGAAGATGTTCCCGTCATGGTGATGGTGTCATTAAAATTAACGGTAAAGTCGAGATTCTGGCCCGCCGCATAGGTTGCATTAGCGGGGACGGCTACAGAAGTGACGATGGGGCCGGCAGCATCCACCAGTACGGCTGCCGTAGAGCCGACGCTGTTGAGCGTCAGGTTGGCGCTGTTGCCTGCGCCGTCCTCGATGGTGTCCGTATTAATGGTGATTGTTCCAACAGCAATTCCGTCGCTGTCGAAGTCACCGGCCTGTACCGTATAACGGTAGGTCACGCTCGTTACCGTATTCGACTGGTAGGCTGCTGTAACGCCGCTTGCACCGATGGTCAGGCCGAGCGTGGAACTGGTACCCGTCATGGTGATATTTTCATCAAAATTGACGGTAAAGTCGAGGTTCTGGCCCGCCGCATAGGTACCGTTGGCGGGGACGCTTACAGAAGTGACGGTGGGAGCAATGTTGTCAGTCCCGGCCCAGAAGCCCGCATTCAGGTTGTAACCCGTACTTGACGAACTTCCGATAGAAAACTCTCCCACCGTGCCGGTAAGGCTATAATTTGTCGATGAGGAAGCATCGCCGCCACTGCCGACAACATCGAGCGTTATGCCATAGCTAGCGCTCGTCATTGCGCTGGACGCCGAAGGTAAAAGGAGCAAGAGAACAACAAAGGGTAAGGCCTTCAACCATTTTACCGCTATTTTCATAATTACACCTTATTTATAAACAGGTTAATCCTGATAATTTCTATAAATGATTCCCCGTCTTTGCTTGTAGATATTTTTCATATCCCTTTCAGATATTAATCAGAAATCTATTCGCAGGTGAATCCATAACCTACTGTTGCGGAACCCGACCCCGTGCTGGCAACTCTCAAGGTTAACCAGTTGCCGGCAAGTACATTGTCCGTATTGCTCGTATCACTGCACGAAGAGACCGTTTCGGCAACACCAACGTTTGCGCTTGCCGAGCATGTTAGCGACGTGGCTGATGATGTGCCGCCTGTTGTCCCCTTCATAAGTGTAACGACGTGAGAACCGCTTTGTCCTGCAGTCCATGGAATAACATGAAAGTAAAGATTTTTTGCCGTGCAATTGAAGGGTACGATTACCAGGCGTAAATATTGATAAGTAGGCTCGCCACCTGTAGTACCGTTTGGTGAGAAGTATAATGTTGTGTTTGTAACTGTTCCGCCGCCACCGCCGTATACGGCTTTGCCGCCGCCTCCCGCTGCTGCAGCCTGAAAAGTTGGAGCAGCACCTGCGCCATTGGAGGTTAAGACTTGTCCCGATGTGCCTGCCGCCACGGTGGTTGGCGCGGAGGCAGCACTCCAGGTAATCAATTGCCCCGCCGTGCCGTTGGCAAGCTCAGTCACGTTTATGGTTGAACCGAGCTTTGTTACATTTGCAGAAAGAGCGCCGTCATCCACGCTCCCTGCTGAATCAATCGTTCCGGCCTTCACCGCAAAGGGTGTATTTGCCAGCTTTTGCCGTGGCGTCATCTCGCCGTCACCGGCCACATTCACGCCCAGCCAGAGATCGGCCTGTGGGAGTTTAGTGTTATCTATGGGCGTCACCGAGCCGAGTTGAACACTGAAGATGCCATTTGATACGCTCACGCTGTTTTGTGTTTCACTCCAGATGGCCCCACCCCCCGACGATGTTGAGTAGATGGAGAAAGTGATGTTCGGTGTTGCTGTTACCGGGCTGCCTACCGAATCGGTGAGTTTCCCCTGGTAGTTTATCGTACCCGGAACATCTGCCGTGGCGATAGTTCCTGCCAACAGTACTGCTCCCATAATTATTGCCGCTAATCTCTTCATAACGCCTCCTGTGAGTACTCCGTTTTACATTTTGAATTTCTCAAGCAAAAACTCAAGGGTACAAAAATACAGATCTGCATAATTCATCCAGGGCCTGTGACTCTCCGACTCGCCCTCAGTAGTAGTTTAAATTTTCAATATATATCAAAAATGCTACTATGCGGTCAGCAAGATGTCAATAATATCCAAAAAAATTTTAATATTTTTTTTATAATTATTCCCAACATTTCAACTATCCCTTTTTTTTGCAGACTAGCGGAAATTTTGTCGAGCTATTTATCTTGTAGTTTCAGAGACTTAAAGATAGTGAGTCAATGTTTCCTTTGTCAGGGCATACATCAACAGGTTGTCCGAGAATAGTTTGCCGTAATCTTTTAACAGCAAGTGCACCTTTTTGCCAAGCCTCTGTTTTCATGGATAAAAAATAGATACTGCCAAAACGTAC
>Ga0224514_10000212_pt1 | contig 17725 bp, 15 predicted proteins | sample SF_May12_sed_USG_3_FD_169107 | JGI IMG/M metagenome (GOLD analysis project Ga0224514, IMG submission 169107) | Sediment microbial communities from San Francisco Bay, California, United States - SF_May12_sed_USGS_24 | ecosystem: Environmental > Aquatic > Marine > Sediment | place: USA... | reverse complement strand
AAAACAAAAAAACTATACTCTTCCCTAAGCCGATTTTCTTTTTTTATTTAATTATTACAATACTTTATTGCCCCATGGTGGGTGTGAGGGTTGAGTTATAACGTTTCAATTGATTGATCTCATTGCATGAATAAACAGATAGTATGTCAGAAAATAAATTAAACTTAACATTAAAATCAGAAAAATTTCGACTGTATTTTGTCATCGGCGGAATAACTGCTATAGGCTTAGTACTAAGGCTATACACCATAAGTAAAAAGAGTCTATGGATGGATGAGTTACGCCAAACAAGCTACTATTATTCGAGTTCACTTACACATCTCATTGAAAGAGCCGCCTCACAGAATCAACCACCCCTTGATTACTTTATAGGATACCTTCTTGCCTTTTTCTTTGATGGAAGTGAATTGCTTTACCGGTTTCCGGCTATGATCTTCGGTACATTGATTATTATTTTAACTTTTTGTATCACAAAGGAACTGTTTACACCCAAAATAGCAATACTGGCTTCTTTCTTTACAGCTTTATCAAAGGTCCTTGTTGAATACTCACAAGAGGCAAGGCCATATTCTTTATTTATTTTTCTACTATTATTGAGTCTCTGGTTACTTTTAAGAGCCCTTTCTAATGGGGATTTACGCCACTGGCTATTATTTGGGATAAGCCTTTACCTGATGCTCATATCCAGGGTGCTGCTTCCTATTGTTGCGCTCTATACATTAAATATTCTTTTCCTTTCAGCAGGTATTTTGAATTATTTCATGAAAAACAAGTCCGTTTTTTTTAAGGGAGAGAATGTTGCAAAAATTCTTTTGACTTCACTACTGGCTTTTATAGCGTACTACCCATTTTTTTATATTATTAAATCAGCATCAGGGTCTTTATCTTCCCGCAGCATTTCCTTCTCTTCTATGACAACTACTTTAAAACATTTCTCCATAGATATTATGATAGAACACTTTATTCGATTAACATATCCTCTGACATGGCTTTATCTTTTTTTTCTACTATCTGCCCTGGTCTTTGCACTAATAAAGGTGAAAAAAAAACCTTTAGTATTATTTTTTACACTATTTGTTCTTATGCTTCCCTTCGTCCAGGTGTTTGTAATGAATGAGTTGAATTTGAGAATGTACCTTAGGTATTCTGTTTATTATCTTCCTTTTTTATACATATTGGTGAGTGCAGGAATTGTATATACTTCACACATTCCTGATAAATTTGTTAAACCTTTATGGAAGATAAGTTCGGTACTTATTATATTTTTTTCATTGTTCATTGCATTAATTTCAATAAACAGCCTCAGAAATTACTACTTCATTCAGGATAAAACTGACTGGAGAGGTGCATCGCAACATCTAATGAACATATTGGGAGACAAAGATGTTATATTGACGGAAAGCTTCCATGAGTATGGGACTTGGGAACCCGGTTTTATAGGCCGCTGGTTTTATTTTAATAGTATAAATGAGGATTATAATATTGATGGTCTGACAAACTACTTATTTTCCAATCCCGAGACAAAAGGGAACCTGGTTTTGTTACTCTTTATGAACTTTCAAGGGAGTAAAAAACCACCAATAGTGAGTGACCAGCTGGAAGTTAGAGAATTTACCGGGCTTAACATTATAACTCTTAAGGAACCTTCCAAACTTTTAATGGAGAATTATTGGGTAATGTATTCAGAATTGTTACGATTTATGCCGGAAGATAGCAGCAGGGTTGACTTGTACCTTAATGCCGCCAGATGGCCTATTGCTTCATCAAATGTAAAAGAAGCAGAGGCATATTTCAGTAAAGCAAAGAAGCTCGTCCAAAATCATATGGAAAAACGCCTTGATAGTAAACTTGAATATTATAGACGATATTTATATAAGGATTTGGATACAGGAATAGTGCGCTGATGGTAATATTTTTTATGCCTCCAGAGCCCTTTGTTCCGAGTGGGCAGGGGTATGTTTTGTGCCGAATGCGGTAGGGCCAGCAAGAAAGGATTTGAATAGGGAGATATTTCAAAGCGCATCTTATTACATCAGCAGCAGTTATTATCCGGCATAGGTGAGAGTTCTGATCTGCCCTTTCCTGCGATGAATATCAAAAACAGAAACAGCAAAATATTCGGGATAGTGACAAACATGGATTGGAAGGATGGTGATTTGAACAACCTTCCTGCAAGAACTTTGAGAAAAATGTAAACTCGTTAGATATGCAACACTTTAAATGAGTTGAAAAAACACGAAAAAGGGATACAAAAGGGACTCCCACCAGATTAAGCGGTGGATTTTGGGCACTATGAGAGCTCTCTGTAGTGATGAAATGGATTGATAATTGACAGTCATGAATACCAAAGAAATTAAAATAAAGCATTTCAATAAAATAGCTTCATCGAGGGATTACTGGAGAGCAAAAAATGCCTACTATTATGCTCATCTTGAAAAATTGATAAAATTTATTATTCCACCGAAACAGAAGGTTTTAGAAATAGGATGTGGTACTGGTGAACTGCTTTATGCGGCTAATCCGGCAGAAGGAAAAGGCATTGATTTTAGTGAAAAGATGGTTGCCAGTGCAAAAAAAAAATTTCCAACTCTTAACTTTAGCCTTGGTGATGCAGAAGATCTTGATAGTGATAAAAAGTTTAACTATATCATCATGTCTGACCTTCTTGGTGAACTGACAGATGTTTGGAAGGCCTTTAGTTGTCTTAGGAAGGTAACGGACGAAAATTCCAGGATAGTGATAACATATTATAACTACTTATGGGAGCCCTTAATCAGGTTGGCTGAAAAATTAAAGCTTAAAATGCCACAGGACTATCAAAACTGGCTCTCCATTGATGATTTGGAAAACATGCTATATATGAATGGCTATGAGATAATCAAGAAGGGGAGCAGGCTTCTCATCCCCATCTATATTCCTCTCATATCACCCTTTGTTAATAAGTACCTTGCCACGCTACCCCTTTTAAAGAAACTTTGCATGCTCGATTATGTTGTAGTAAAGGAGAGTCCGCGGGATGATGGCGTTAAGGGGGATCCTTGTAGTGTTTCTGTTATTATTCCTTGCAGAAATGAACAGGGGAATATTGAAGGAGCCATAGACCGTATGCCTGAGATGGGGAAACATGGGGAGATAATATTTGTTGACGGCAACTCTACAGACGGAACCGTTGAGACAATAGAGGAAGTTATTAAAAAATACAAAGGTAAAAAAGATATTAAACTGATTCATCAGATTCCAAAAGATACCAGTGAGAACTATCTCAAAGACGACCTGGAGACACCACCTGACAAGATGTTGAAGCTAGGTAAGGGTGATGCGGTCAGGAAGGGATTTGATGCGGCCTCCGGTGACATACTTATGATTCTCGATTCTGATCTTACTGTCCCACCTGAGGAACTGCCAAAGTTTTATAATACAATTGTATCTCGCCGTGGTGAGTTCATTAATGGTTCCCGTTTAGTTTACCAGATGGAAGAAGAGGCTATGCGGACCTTAAATATCCTGGGAAACAAGTTTTTCAGCCTTCTTTTTACATGGCTTTTGGAACAGAGAATCAAGGATACATTGTGCGGAACAAAAGTTCTTTTTAAGAAAGATTATGAAAAAATAAAGGCAGGAAGGGCCTATTTTGGTGACTTTGATCCTTTTGGTGATTTTGACCTTCTCTTTGGTGCTGCAAAGCAGAACCTGAAGATTGTTGAGATACCTATCCGTTATAAAAAAAGAGAGTATGGAGAAATTAAGATTGAGAGATTTAGACATGGATTACTTCTCCTCAAAATGAGTTATATTGCCCTAAAGAAGTTCAAGTTTTATTAATTACCCCTGATCCGCCATTTTAGGCGTTAAAAAAGGTGAAGGCGGATAGCACTTTACTCCGGTTTAATATAGATAGATTGCTTATGGTATGTGAGCGGAAATGGCTGGAGGAAGATCTTGCTTATGGGAGTTTGGATAGAGAGGATTGAGATGTAAAGTTAAGGCTTGATCGGACACTTTCCTGTTTAACTGGAAGTTATCTGTTTGATTGCACGGGTTGTTTATGAAAGAAACAGACCATAGTACATAAAATGGGCTTTATAAACATGGATTAACTTTATTATTTTGCTTGCATAATATGACTATATGTAGTATATTTCACTCACAAGTGGGCTTGAAGGCCCGCTTTTTTATTGCCCGAAATTTGGAAATGAGTAAATTAACAATAGAAGAAGAAGCTGCCAGGATTGCCATACCCATACTTGAATCCTGCAATATGGAACTCGTTGATGTTGAGTACAGAAGGGAGCATGGCGGCTGGATTCTGAGGCTTTATATAGATAAAGAGGGTGGTGTTACTCTCGATGACTGCGGCATGGTCAGCCGTGAGATCGGTACCGTTATCGAGGTGGAAGAGCTTATCGACCATCATTACAATCTTGAAGTATCATCCCCGGGAATTACGAGACCATTGAAAAAGCCGGCAGACTATGAGCGGTTCAAGGGGAGATATGCAAAGATCAAGCTTTATGAGGCCATAGAGGGCATGAAGAGTTTTGTGGCGCTTATTAAGGGTGTTGAGGACAAAGAAATAATACTTGATAAAGAAGGAAAAGAAATAAAGGTAGCCTTTAACGCCATAGCGAAGGCAAATCTTGAGTTTATACAGGAGGGGTAGATGATTTTTGACCTAAACAGGGTTATAGAACAGGTTGGAAAAGACAAAGGAATTGACAAGGACGTTATCATCGAAGCGATTGAAGCGGCAATGCTTACGGCGTCAAGGAAGAAGTTCGGCTCCAAGAAGGATATTGAAGCGCAGTTTAATCCCGACGTGGGTGAAGTTGAACTTTTTCAGTTCCAGACCGTTGTGGAAAAAGTGGAAGATGCTGATAACGAAATCGGCCTGGCTGAAGCTAAAGAACTCGATCCCGATGTTGAGGTCGGTGACAGTCTTGGCATTAAACTCCCTTCAAGTGAATTCGGCCGGATTGCGGCACAAACAGCCAAACAGGTGATCATACAGCGCGTAAGGGATGCAGAGCGTGACATGATCTTTAACGAATATAAAGACCGCAAGGGTGAACTTATAAGTGGTTATGTAAGGCGTTTTGAAAAGGGTAACGTTGTTATTGACCTTGGCAAGACGGAAGGCATTATGCCCCATAAGGAGCAGATTCCAAGGGAATCTTTCAGATCGGGTGATCGTGTCAGGTGTTATGTCGTTGATGTTAAAAGGGAGACCAAGGGGCCTCAGGTTATCTTGTCCAGAATTCATTCTGACTTTATGGTTAAGCTTTTTACTCTCGAGGTTCCCGAGATTTACGAAGGTATCGTAGAGATCAAAGGGGCTGCACGGGAGCCCGGTTCGAGGGCCAAGATTGCCGTTACATCAAAGGACTCCCAGGTTGATCCTGTCGGCGCCTGTGTTGGAATGAAGGGTTCCAGGGTTCAAAGTGTGGTTCAGGAATTAAGGGGTGAAAAGATCGATATCGTTTGTTGGGATGAGGATATTGCCAAATTTGTATGTAATGCCCTTTCTCCCGCTGAAATTATCCGGGTTATTGTTGATGAAGATGAAAAGGCTGTTGAAGTCGTTGTTCCTGATGATCAGCTTTCACTGGCTATTGGAAGGAGAGGTCAGAATGTAAGACTGGCCGCGCAGCTTGTGGGCTGGAATATCGATATAAATACGGAGTCAAAGGCTGAAAAACTCTCCATAGAAGAAAGGCTGGAAGAAGAACTTGCTGCAGCCAGAGCCAGGGAGGAAAAAGCTGAAGCGCTTGAGTTGGAAGGAGAAGAGGCGGTTTCTGAAGAGAGCTCTTCCGACGAGATGCCTGTAACCAATGTGCCCGGCGTTGGTGGTAAAACGGCTGAGATTCTCACAGGGGCGGGCATTAATACCGTTTCAGAACTGGCGGCAAAAACTGTTGAAGCGTTGCTTGAGATCCAGGGGTTGGGCGAGAAGAAGGCAACTGCGCTTATTGAGAAAGCGAAAGAAACGCTTGGTAAATAATTTTGAAAAAAGGGGACGCTCTGCGCAGTTGTCTTGGCTGTAGAGAGATAGCTGAAAAAAAAAAGCTGCTAAGGCTGGTCCTTTCCCCTGATAATGAGGTTGTTTTAGATTTTTATTCCAAATTGCCCGGCAGGGGAGCTTATGTGTGCCCTCAACTAAGCTGTATGGAAAAGGCATTAAAGGGGAATGCGCTTAAAAGGGCTTTCAGGGGTAGTGTTAAAATGCCGGTGCTTGATGAAGTGGCAAGGGTCTTCACTTTACAATGTACCGAAAAGATAGCTTCTTTGCTGTCAATGGCAATAAGAAGCAGAAAAATTTCACTTGGCACGGAAGCTGTTGAAGGGGAACTTAAAAAAGGAAATCTCTCTCTTCTTTTGCTTTCCAGGGATTTATCGGAAACAGCCGGAAAGAAGTGGGAAACAAGAATAGCTGCTAAAGCCATAAACATTAAGCGTTTTCCTGATACTGAGGGAATTAAAAAGGTTTTAGGGGGAAGAAAGGTTGCTGCCTTGAAAGATTCCGGTTTGGCAGCAGCGATCATCGGGGAAATCGGGAAATTGGAAAAGATAGGTACCGACTTGATATAATAAAGGTTTCACGTATGAGAGGAGGAAGATAGGTTGAGCGAAGATGTGAAAAATAACGACGGACAAGAGATAGTCGAAAAGAGGGTAAAACCGACAGTTATCAGACGGAGGGCAAGAGTAGTGCCTCCGGCGGAAAAAGCTGAAGCGAAACCTGAAGAAACGGCTCAAGTCGAGCAAGCTGCGCCTCCTGCGGCAAAAGCCGAAGCCAAGTCGGAAACGAAACCTGTCGAGGTAGAAAAACCCAAAAAAGAGGCAGAAACCGAAGTTAAGGTTGAGGAAAAGAAAGAAACAACCGGCAAAGGGGCAGTTGATGAAAAGCCGGTCAGAGAAAAGAAAAAAGAGGAAAAGACAGAAGCAGAAAAGAAAGCAGCCATTCCTTCCGAAGTTAAAGTAGAGAAAACTCCTGTAGAGGCAAAAAAGGAGGACAAGGAGAAAGGGGCGGTTGAGTCCACGCCTTCTGCCAAGCCCGGCAAGGATCGCAAAAAGATAGCTGTTGATATTGAAAGGGATGAAAAACCGGCAAAGAAAAAAGCTTTTAAGGATTCAAAAAAGAGGGAAGTCGTTACAAAACAGGCGCTCCTCGAAGGCCGGGATACCTTCTACGGTCCCAGGGGCAGAAGGAAGAAAGCCAAGAAAGAAGGGGCTAAAAAGACTGAAATTACCACACCAAAGGCAATTAAGCGGATAATTAAATTTTCCGAATTTATTACCGTTGGAGAGCTTGCCAAAAGAATGGGAATCAAGTCATCAGAGGTGATCAGGAAACTTATTGCCCTTGGAACGATGGCAACCGTTAACCAGTCACTCGATGCTGATACGGCGACACTCCTTGCTTCCGAATTCGGTTACGAAGTGGAAAATGTGGCGCTGGAAATGGACCTTATTCTTGAGGAAAAAGAGGTTGCCGGTAAGGACTTAATGCCCAGACCGCCTGTTGTTACCATTATGGGCCATGTTGACCATGGCAAGACAACGCTCCTCGATTCTATCAGAAAAACGGACGTGACTGCCGGTGAGTCGGGTGGCATTACACAGCATATAGGCGCTTATGATGTAAAGCTGGAAAACGGTGATGTCGTTTTTCTCGATACGCCCGGTCATGAGGCTTTTACCTCCATGAGGGCAAGGGGCGCCAAGGTAACAGACCTCGTCGTTCTCGTTGTTGCTGCCGATGATGGTGTTAAGCCCCAGACGGAGGAAGCCATTGACCATGCCAAGGCGGCTGACGTGCCTATCATTGTTGCAATAAACAAGGTTGATAAGCCCGATGCCAACCCGGAAAGGGTAAAACAGGAACTTTCGAAGTTTGAACTCATCCCGGAAGAATGGGGCGGTACGACTATCTTTGCCAACGTGTCGGCTAAGGAAAGAACGGGGCTAAAGGAACTGCTCGAAATGATTCTTCTTCAGTCTGAAGTTATGGAACTGAAAGCTGCGGCCGATATGCCGGCCAGAGGAACTATTGTCGAAGCAAAGCTCGATAAAGGAAGAGGACCTGTTGCTACTGTACTGGTTCAAAGCGGTACTTTGAAAGTGGGTGATAATTTTGTTACCGGTATACATTCAGGTAAGGTGAGAGGCCTTCATAATGACAGAGGCCAGAAGGTTAAAGAAGCGGGTCCGTCTATACCTGTGGAAGTGATCGGACTTTCAGGTGTACCTGATGCGGGGGATGATTTTGTTGTTCTTGCTGAAGAGCGTCTGACCAAACAGATGAGCCTTCACAGACAGGAAAAACTAAGAGATATGGAGCTTGCCAAGATGGGTAAGGTCACTCTCGATGCGCTTTTTGACCGCATTCAGCAGGGAGAATTTCATGAACTCAATATTGTTCTCAAGGCAGATGTTCATGGTTCCATCGAGGCAATCACCGAATCCCTCCATAAGCTGAGTACGGAAAAGGTAAAGCTCAAGGTTATTCACAGTGGTGTCGGTGGAATTACGGAAAGCGATGTTCTGCTTGCCTCTGCTTCTAATGCCATTGTCATCGGCTTTCATGTAAGGCCGGAGATGAAGGCGGCAACGCTGGCAGAATCAGAAAAGATTGATATCAGGACCTATTCCATTATCTATGATGTGGTGAGCGATGTAAGGTCGGCTATGGAAGGTATGCTGAGTCCTGTTCTTAAAGAGGTTTATCTGGGAAGGGCTGAAATCAGGGAGACATACAATATCTCGAAAATTGGCACTGTTGCCGGTTGTTACGTCATTGACGGTAAAATTGGAAGGAATGCCAGTGTGAGAGTTTTAAGGGATAATGTGGTCATTTTTGAAGGAAAATTATCATCGCTTAAACGATTCAAGGATGATGTAAAAGAAGCTCTTTCCGGTTATGAATGTGGTATGGGCGTAGAGAACTTTAACGATATAAAGGTTGGCGATGTTATTGAAGCTTATACCCATGAAGAAGAGGCGGCAAAACTGTAATAAAGAGGGACTGAGAAGGGGGCTGGAAAATTGATTGTCGGTATATGCCGGATTATACTCATGTTGCACGGCGTCTCTTCTTTAAAAGAAAAAAGAGGCATCCTTAAGAAAATTGTTGAAAAAACAAAGAACCGCTTCAATATGTCCGTTTCCGAAACAGCTTTTAATGATATGTGGCAAAAGAGTGAAGTCGGCATTGCCCTGATCGGAAATGATTCGGCTTTTATTAATTCCCGGCTTGACAAGGCAGTTAATTTTATAGAAGCCATGAACCTTGCAGAAATTATTGATACAGAGATAGAGGTAATATCACTTTGAAAGAATTTAAACGATCAGAAAGGGTAAGTGATCTTCTTTACCGTGAAGTATCGAATATTCTTCTGAGAGATATAAAGGACCCCAGAGTAGAAATGGTCACCGTTACGGGAACCAGGGTTTCCGACGATTTACGCCATGCCCTCGTATTTTACAGCGTTATTGGAGATGACAGGCGCTGGACCGAAGTAGCCCAGGGGCTTAAGAGTTCCAAGGGCTATGTAAAAAGAGAATTGGGTAAAAGGCTAAAGATGAAATATCTCCCTGATCTAAAGTTTGTTGAAGACAGAACTATGGAAAAGGGCGAGAAAATGGATATGTTGCTTTCGGACCTTACCAAGAATGGATAGATTGATAAATGAGATTGTATCAGCTATTGAGGCTGATGAAAGAATCTTGATCGCTTCTCACCTCAATCCCGATGGTGACGCCATCGGCTCTTCGCTTGCGCTTGCGCTCGCTTTAAAAAAAATGAATAAAGATGTCTTTGTCTATAACAGGGACGGTGTTCCTTATCAATTTGAGCACTTGCCCGGCGCGGAAATGGTTGCAACTTCTCTTGATAGTGAGAAACCCTTCGATAGCGCTGTTGTTCTTGATTGTTCGGAACTTGAAAGAGTAGGAAAAGATTTCTCTTCCATGGTTGCCACAAAAAAATGGATAAATATTGATCATCACCTTACTAATGAGTATTTTGCAGATATTACCCTCATAGATAAGGATGCTTGTTCTACTGGCTATCTTGTCTTCAATGTTTTAAAAGCTTTGCCTGTAGAACTGGATAAAGCGATAGCGGACAATATTTATACGACTATTATTGTAGATACAGGTTCCTTCAGATACTCCAATGCAACAAATGAGGCTTTTATTGCTGCCGGAGAGTTGGTTTCACTCGGTGTGTCTCCCTGGGAGATTTCAAATAAGGTCTATGAAAATCAGCCTCTCGGGCGGATGAAGTTACTAAGCCTCGTTCTAGATAGCCTCAGGGTTTCGGAGAATGGAAAAGTAGCCTCCCTTGTTGTGACAAAGGAAATGATGTCTGCTACGGGGACAGGTCATGAAGAGACCGATGGTTTTGTAAACTATGCCAGATCCATTGAAGGGGTTGAAGTAGCATTTCTTGTGAGAGAAATTACTTCAAGTGAATATAAGATAAGTTACCGTTCAAAGGGGCTTATCAACGTTGCTTCAGTAGCCCGGTCATTTGGTGGGGGTGGTCATAGAAATGCAGCAGGTTGTGTCATGGAAGGAAGTCTTGAGGAAGCAAGAAAAGCGGCATTTTACGCTGCTGAAAAAGAAGTTGATGCAAGCTGAGAAATGAGGACTCTCTTGTCATGGCCGTTGAAAGCAAACAAAAATCGGGAATCCTTATTGTCGATAAGGTTGAAGGCATAACATCTCATGATCTTGTAGCCAGGGTGAGAAAAACATTGGCCATGAAGAAGATAGGCCATGCCGGAACCCTTGATCCCTTCGCTACGGGAGTCATGATTCTTCTGGTAGGTGAGGGGACAAAGCTCTCTAACTACCTCATGGAAGGTGAAAAACGGTACAGGGCCAGCATTGTTCTTGGTGAAAGAAGAGATACCGGTGATTTAACGGGTCACATGGTGGAGCAAATTCCTTTTCCTCCACTTGAAGAAAATATCATTGTTGATGTTCTTGCCTCTTTTAAGGGGAATTCGAAGCAAGTACCTCCCATGTATTCAGCCATAAAGAAAAATGGTGTGCCCCTTTATAAGTATGCAAGAAAAGGAATTGATCTTGAAAGAAGTGAACGGGATATATTTATTAGCGAAATTAAGCTAATAAATTTTGATGCAGATCAAATTACTATAGATGTGACTTGTTCAAAGGGTACCTATATTAGAACGCTGGCAGAGGATATAGCCAGGGCACTTGGTACCTGCGGATATCTTGGAAGTTTGAGAAGACTTGAAAACGGCAGCTTTTCAATTGATCAGGCTATATCGACAGAGGATCTTGGCAATAAGGAAAAGCTGATGTCCTCTCTTATTCCTCTACATAGCTCTCTAAAACATATGAGCAGCGTTGAAGTTAAAAAAGAGGCTGTTGAAAAAATACTTAATGGGCGTCACCTTATGGCTGGATGGCTAAAAAGTTATGAAAAGAAAGAGAGTCATGTAGATAAGGTAAAGATCCTTTCTCCTGAGGGGAGCTTGCTCTCTATTGGTGAACTCTTTTCACCGCTTTCAGCAGTAAGCAATTTGCCGGAAAAATCAGTAGTTGGAAAGAGTTTAAGGGTATTCAATAATATATAAATGGCTTTACAAATAAGGTAAAGCCATGATAAAAATATACGACTAAACATAAGAAGGAGGTGAATTAATTTGGCAATAAACAGTGACCAGAAAAAAGGAATTATTAACTCATACAAGACCCACGATTCCGATACGGGTTCCTCTGAGGTACAGGTGGCTATCTTGACGGAAAGGATTAAATACCTTACGGACCACTTTAAAACTCATGCAAAGGACCATCATTCAAGAAGGGGGCTTTTGAAGCTTGTCGGTCAGAGAAGGCGTCTGCTCAACTATCTCAAAAACAGGGATATAGGCAGATACAGAGAGCTTGTTGATAAGTTGGGTATCAGAAAATAATCAAAGCCCCCGATCATATAGGGGGATTGATTGAAACGCCTTTTATAACGCCTGATATTCAGAATAAAAGCAAATATATATGGCGGAAGAGAAACATTGATGAGGGACCGGCAAAGCGGCCCTTTAATGTATCACGCCATTATAGCGATGAATTATAGAAACATACTTGCAGCATAATTAAGAGGATTGGAGAATTAAAATAGATATGGCAACCAGGTTAGAGATTGATTTCTGGGGTAGAAAGCTATCCATAGAAACGGGGCATCTGGCAAAGCAGGCTAGCGGTTCTGCACTTGTAACATACGGTGATACGGTAGTTTTGGTTACGGCAGTTGCAAATAAAGAGCCGAAAAAGGGGATAGACTTTTTTCCTCTTACAGTTAACTATCAGGAAAAAACTTACGCAGCCGGTAAAATTCCCGGTGGTTTTTTTAAGAGAGAAGGAAGACCGTCGGAGAAAGAGACGCTCACGTCAAGACTCATTGACAGGCCTTTAAGACCTCTTTTTGAGAAGGGTTTTTTGAATGAAACTCAGGTGATTGCAACGGTTGTTTCTGTTGAACCCGATGTCGACCCTGATATGGTTGCCATGATTGGTGCCTCTGCTGCTCTTGAAGTATCAAATATTCCATTTCTCGGTCCTATTGCGGGCGTGAGAGTGGGAAGAGTTGATGGCAAGTTTATTATTAATCCCGACAGGGAAAATCTGGAAAAGAGTGACATTGACCTCATAGTTGCAGGAAGCAGGGAATCGGTTATGATGGTTGAAGGTGGGGCCAAGGTGGTTGACGATAAAGATATGCTTGAAGCGGTCTTTTTCGGTCACGAAGCGCTGGCTCCCCTCCTCGATATGCAGGAAGAGTTAAAGAAAAAATGCGGTGTCGAAAAGATGACCGTCGAGCTGCCTGAGGTTAATGAGGAACTTGACGAGAAAGTAGCCGTTTTTGCAGAGGAGAAGATAACAGAAGCGCTTAAAATCTCATCGAAGGCGGAAAGATATGATCGCCTTGATCACATTAAGGAAATTACCCTTGAAGAGTTTGGTGATGATGAAAATGCCGACTGGAATAAGGAGGTATCTTCTGTTGTTGATAAAATAAAAAAGAAAACCATGAGGAATACCATCCTCAGGGATAAGGTCAGAATTGATGGCAGGCAGACTACTGATGTAAGATCGATTTCATCTCAAGTCGGTGTTCTTCCAAGAACGCACGGTTCCGCTGTTTTTACGAGAGGTGAAACGCAGGCACTGGCGGTGACTACCCTTGGAACTGCCTCTGATGAACAGAGAATTGATGCCCTCATGGGTGAATATAAGAAGAGCTTTATGCTCCATTACAACTTCCCTCCATTTTGTGTAGGTGAGGCAAGCTTTCTCAAAAGTCCCGGTAGAAGGGAGATCGGTCACGGTGCTTTAGCTGAAAGAGCCCTTGTCAGTATTGTCCCATCGAATGAAGAATTTCCTTACACGTTGCGTATTGTTTCAGATGTACTGGAATCAAACGGCTCATCATCAATGGCAACGGTATGCGGAGGGGTCTTGTCAATGATGGATGCCGGTGTACCTATCAAGGCCCCTGTTGCGGGTATTGCCATGGGTCTTATTAAAGAGGCTGATGATGTAGCTATCTTGTCTGATATTCTCGGCGATGAAGATCATCTGGGTGATATGGACTTCAAGGTTGCAGGTACCTCTGAAGGTGTAACGGCACTCCAGATGGATATCAAGATTACCGGTGTCAACAGGGAAATCATGGCTGCCGCCCTTGAGCAGGCAAAAGAAGGAAGACTTTATATCTTGAAAGAGATGGAAAAGTCTATCAGCGAACCGAGAAAAGAACTATCTGCTCATGCGCCCAAGATAGTTACTCTCTACATCAACAAGGACAAAATCAGGGATCTCATCGGTCCCGGTGGAAAGAATATCAAGTCCATCGTAGAAGCCACCGGTGTGCAGATTAATGTTACTGATGATGGTAAGGTCGATATAGCCTCTGCCGATGATGTATCATCAAAAAAGGCTATCAGTATGGTTGAAGGTCTGACGAAAGATGCTGAAATTGGGAAACTCTACCTTGGAACTGTTAGAAAAATAATGGATTTTGGTGCATTTGTTGAAATTCTTCCCGGAACTGACGGTCTTGTTCATATTTCTGAACTGGCTGAAGAACGGGTAAGATCGGTAACGGACATCCTTTCCGAAGGGGAAGAGGTTTTAGTCAAGGTTCTCGATATCGACAGACAGGGCAAGATCAAACTATCCAGGAAAGAGGCGCTCGGACAGACGCTTAATTCCTAATTTAGTAATTCAATATTAATGTAAAAGGAGAGAAGGTCCGCCCATAAAAGGTGGGCCTTTTTTTATGGATAAAGTAATTAAATATAACAAGACCGTTCTCGATAACGGTGTCGTCATCGTCAGTGAAGAAAATCCTGTCTTTTATTCCTCCTCCATAGGGATATGGCTTAAGTGCGGATCAAGGCATGAAAAAGCCCATGAAAATGGACTCTCTCATTTTATTGAGCATATGCTTTTTAAGGGAACGGCGAAAAGAAGCGCCTTTGATATTGCCTGGCAGGTAGATTCTATTGGTGGTGTTTTAAATGCATTTACTACAAGAGAATCCACCTGTTATGACATAAAAGTTTTAAGTGAACATTCAGAACTGGCCATCGATATTCTGAGTGATCTGTTTCTTAATTCCATTTTTGAAAATAGCGAGATAGAGAAGGAACGCCAGGTCATACTTCAGGAAATAGGGATGACTCTCGATACACCCGATGACTATATTCATGACTTATTTTATGAAAGCTTCTGGGGAGACTGCGGTCTTGGGCGGCTGGTAACAGGCAGGTCTGAAAATGTTTTATCTTTTAATAGAAATGGAATCGTAGATTTCTATAAAAAGATGTATAGCCCCGGAAAAATCGTTATTGCCGCATCGGGTAATATGGAACATGATAAGCTGGTCAATGATTTTTCAAAGTATTTTAATAGTCTCAATAGGCCGGCTTGTGATTGGGATACAGAGAACATTGACTATCTGCCTAAAGTCAATGTGGTAAAGAAAAAGCTCGAACAGGTTCATCTTTCACTGGGCGTGCCTGCCCTGTCATGTACGAGCCCTGACCGATATACTTTATATATCCTCAATACTGTTCTTGGTGAAGGAATGAGTTCCAGGCTTTTTCAGGAAGTAAGAGAAAAAAGAGGCCTTGTTTATAACATCTATTCCTATGTCTCTACTTATGAAAAAGAAGGGCTTTTAGGTGTTTATGCAGCCATGAGTAAAAATGACCTCTATGAAGTCATAGAAATTTCCATGGAGGAAATCAGAAAATTAAAGGAAAATCCTTTGACTGAAGAAGAACTTCGTTCTGCAAAAGCACAGATGAAAAGCAATCTTCTTCTTGGTCTTGAAAGCAGTGAAAACAGAATGCACAGGCTTGCCGTTCATGAAATCATTTTTAAGCGGGAAATATCGGTTGAGGAAAGTATCGAAAATATTGAATCCGTTACGGCAGAAGAGGTAAGGTTAATGGCAGAGAAGCTTTTTTCCCATGAAAAAATCAGTATGGCTCTTTTGGGGGATCTTAATAAAAGAGAATTCCTTAAAAGATGGCAAGAGATAAAGGTCAAATTGCTTTAAGGAGAGAGAGATGGATATACTTGTTACGGGAGGCGCAGGATATATAGGCAGCCATGCCTGCCTCAAGCTGAAGGAGATGGGCTATAATCCTGTTGTCTATGATAATCTTGTCTATGGTCACAAGGAAGCTGCACTCGACTGGGATTTGGTAAAGGGTGACCTTGCAGATATTGATAAATTAAGAGATACTTTCAAAAAATATGACTTTCAATCAGTTATGCATTTTGCTGCCTATGCCTATGTAGGTGAGTCTGTTAAGGATCCCCAAAAATATTATGAAAACAATGTGGGCGCCGGACTAAACCTTTTAAGAGTAATGTTTGAAAGCGGTGTAAAAAATTTCATCTTTTCATCAACCTGTGCCACTTACGGAAATCCCGAGACTGACAGGATAGATGAAAAACACAGACAGCGGCCAATTAATCCTTATGGTGAAAGCAAGCTTTTTTTTGAAAAGATCCTGAAAAGTTATGGAGAGGCTTATGGCCTGAAATCGGTTTGTCTGCGTTATTTTAATGCGGCAGGCGCCGATAGTGATGGCAGGATAGGTGAAAGCCATAATCCTGAAACACATCTGATTCCTCTTGTATTAAAAGCCATCAAGGGGGAAATCGATGGTCTCTCTGTCTTTGGTGACGATTACGAAACGCCTGATGGAACCTGTATAAGAGACTATATTCATATCAGTGACCTGGCCCAGGCCCATATGCTGGCACTGAATCGCTTCAAGCATGACGATTTAAGTTCCGTATTTAACCTGGGAAATGGAAGGGGTTTTTCCGTTAAGGAAGTGATTGAATGTGCGGAAAAAGTCACCGCTTTAAAAGTGCCTTTCAAAATATGCGGCAGAAGAGAGGGAGACCCGGCAAAGCTTGTAGCTGCCGCCGGACTGGCTAAAGAGGTGCTCGGCTGGAAGCCCGAATATGCAGATCTTGAAAGAATTATTGAAACTGCCTGGAAATGGGAGCAAAATAAGAAATTTTGATTCTTCCGGGGATGGATTAATATGGATGATGAAGGCAATGGAATAGATAAAAGAGTTTTTGTTAGACATCCAACGGAAATACCCATTGAGGTCTTTTCTACCAAGATTGATGGTCCCATATGTCCAAACCTGAAAGATATCAGTGAAGGTGGTATTTCATTCAGATCAAAAGAGAACTTCCCAAAAGGTGAACTCATAGAAATTACCATTCCCTTTGTAACTCCTGTTTTCCATAGCAAGGGCATTATCGTTTGGACCAGAAGGGACGGACAGTACTATGAGATTGGCGTTCGCTTTCATAATTCCAGTGATGCCTTCAGAGTAAGAATGATTGAACAGATCTGTTATATTGAGACCTACAGAAGGGCTCAACTGGAAGAGGAGGGGCGTATGCTGACAAGCGAAGAGGCCGCCCTTGAATGGATAGAACGTTTTGCATCATCCTTTCCGAGAGATGAAGAATAAAAAAAGTTTTTCCGGCCTTTTTCCGGCTCTATCCGTGGTTAAAATACCTCTCTCTTTCTCTTCGCTCTGTGTTTAATATCTTTCGACTTTCCGCGAAGCGGCCAACATGCTATTGCTCTTAATCCGCCTTAATCCGCTCAATCCGTGTCATCCGCGTTCCATCGTCTTTCCGCGAAACCTTCTTTTTGACAGGATTAACAGGATTTTAAAACCCTCATTGCTTCTCTTTTCTTAGTGTCCATTCGTGATCGACCTGGATAACAAATCTTTTTCCAGCCCTTTTCCGCACCCTTTCCGCTTGCCCCGTCATAAAAAGGCACTTCTTTTCATATGGGGTGGTTAATATCTTTCGATTTTCCGCATAGTGCCCCCAAAAGCCATTGCTCTTAATCCGCTCAATTCGTGTCATCCGCGTTCCATCGTCTTTCCACCTTGACACACCCTAATCACTCGGATATATTCCTCAAAGCTTTGTTTTAGAAGGGGACTTTCAACTGATAGATTTTAATGGAATGTGTCCTTGTTAAGTTAGTGGTAGGTAGGAAATAAACTTTCCCCCCTTTTATTTTTATGACTGACGTGAAGTTAATTTGAAGGATAAACTATGAAATTTGAACAATTGATTGAACTCTTCCGGAAAACCCATAAAGACACGCAGTCACAGGCTGTCCGTTCGG
>Ga0224514_10000211_pt1 | contig 17745 bp, 11 predicted proteins | sample SF_May12_sed_USG_3_FD_169107 | JGI IMG/M metagenome (GOLD analysis project Ga0224514, IMG submission 169107) | Sediment microbial communities from San Francisco Bay, California, United States - SF_May12_sed_USGS_24 | ecosystem: Environmental > Aquatic > Marine > Sediment | place: USA... | reverse complement strand
GATTCCTCATCATCCTCCGACGAGTATTTGTAATGGCCAACTTTTTCATATTCCGCTTCCAGTTGCTCGAGGAAAAGACAATTTTCTGGATCGTAAGTCTTCGGTAATATGTGGCGCACATGTCTGCTTGCTTCGTCCACCAATCCTCTGATTCTCGCCAGGGTTTGACTCGTTGAGTATTGACCTGCATCGTCTTCCTGCTCTTCCTCCTCGCCTTCATTGGCGTCGCTCTCGATTTCGTCTTGGTCGAGGTTGTTGTTGTCGAGTACCTGTTTCATAACCACGAGTGCGCCATTAATGCACATTCCCGCTTTTTCCCTCTCGTCGTTTTTGGCTTTGGTTGGCGACTTCTTTTTCTGCTGCCCTGAGCTGTTGGTGTCGGCTTCTGTGATGTTTAGGGTGAACGATGTGTCAATCGCTGTGCGGACTGCTCGCTTAACTGCTTCTGCAAGTGAATGTTTCTTGGTATCGAATCCGGGGACACTGTCCTTGCCGAACAGGAGCAATGCCATCTCATACACTGTAATCAGCTTGTCAGTAGGACGGTCAAATGAAGTCAACTCATCTCTCTTCATGGCTATTCTGAAGACGGACGAGCTTCCGGAAAGGGGCATTTGACCCATCGCCGTCAATTCGTATGCGTCGCCCTCCTCGTAGTGGCGTAGGTTGACTTCGTTAGTTTCTCTGGCGAATGCGAATAGGAGCAAGAGCTGTAACGCTGTGCATCGCCTACCCTCGTCCTTAGCCGTGGCATCGAACAGATACTTGCAGAATAGGGTTGCGTACTTCTGACCAGTAATTCCTTCGTTGTCAAGTCCCAACTTGGTTGTCCCTGCACCTTGTAATAATTCAACGATATCACTGACTTCATTGTTTGACGTGACTTGGTTATTGACGCACAACTCGATCATTTTCAGGAGTTGCGTAATATCCTCCCGGAGTTTTTCGTTTTCGTTGAAGGGGAGGATCTTATTTTCAATATCGACAGTTGCAAAAAGCCCGATTCTGTTGATGGTGTTCACGTAATCCATGGTCATGCCCAATAGCAATGCATAGAGTAATGGTGCTTCGTTTGTCCTGTCTTTTTGGCCAGTTTCCAAACAGTTCCTGCTTTTCATCGTTTTCATTTCATAGTAAGCACGCATGTGGTTCAATGCAAAGGCATAGGCTGTGGAATACTTGTTAGTTTTTTGGGTAAAGTGACGCATGTATTGTCTTCTCATTAATTGTACTTACCCAGCTGGAAGACGACGTCTTTTTGGGTGTAACCATTCAAATTGTTGTGGGTGGTTCTTAGCATATCAATAAGCAACGTGAAATGATCGGTATTGGCAAGGCCTCTGGATAGGCATGCATTTACCATCATCACCATACTCAAGGTTGCCGTGATGTGTGCATTTGAGTGGTGAAACAAGCTTTCGTTTGTAATTGTCGTTGCTTCGTTGCCGAGACCATTGTGTTTTCTTATTACCTCTCTGTTAATTTTCTGCGCGAGCTTATGCAGTTCCGTTGAGTTGCAAATTAACTGAATGACGGTCTTCAGGTTATTCACAACAACCTTTTGCAAGTTCATGTCTTGCTTTAGATCGGACATGGATTTGTTGATTGACGCTAAATACAACGGGGGGTAAACCGCCACTGCAATGAGGATTCCATTTGCGTCCATGATGCTCAGTGGTGTGTCTTTGACTGTAGCTGCGGCTTGTTTCTTGGAATCCGTGTCCTGCTTCTTTTTGCTCTTCTTCTTTGGGCGCTCCTTTTTATTGGTGCTATTCTTACTCGCTGAATCCTCAGTACCGAATCCACAATTGTCATAGTTAAGATAATACATTGGCACCCTTTTGTCGGTGTCATTCATTCTCTTGGTGCCGCAAGGGGTGATGGCCATTCTGTTTGCTAATGCATCGAGGTTATCAGCGTTAGGGTCAATGGCCGCAATTCCAAGTTCATCCCATTCGAAGACATCCGCACCGAAGGGTGGCGTTAAAGGGTGTTGGACCGTTTCTTCGCCAGCTTTTTCTCGTGAGTAACTTATTTTGTCTCCCTTCTTCTGATTGTTTCTGCTTAACATTTGAAGCAAATTATTCAAATGGGTGGACAGCACTGTTGTCAATGGTGGCGTCGACATGCTTTTGGGGTTATCGGCGCATGCTTTGCTGTGTGCCTGAAGCAATTCCTCGATCTTCGACGGCTCGATATTATTCTGGAGGTTGCTTTTGCCAGTTAATAGGTCCACATCAATTATTTCGTTGAAGAACTGTGATTCATTCACTGTGCTTGATTTGGCCTGAACTAGTATTTTTTCGATCCTGGATTGTGGTGATTCATCAGTGCAATTCTTTTTCATATCCTCCTCTGTTGTTACGTACTTTGATGCAAGGCCATTTATGATCCAATCGTAGCTGACGAATGAGCCTGGCACCAATTCGCCAGTTGCAGGGACGAATTCTGACCCTGTCAGTAAATTCGCCAGGGTTATGATTCTGTGGTTTCCCTCGACAACCAACCCCCCTAGATTGGCTGGTATCGTGTTATCTCCACTGCTCATGACTATAGCACGCAAGGTCAACAGAAGGGCGTACTTCTGCATGATATTCAATGGTTCCGCCTCTTTCTCGAACTTACTGTATTGTTCTCCAATGCCGAATGCATTTGCTATATTCCTGTGGTTCTGTTCGTCTAACGCGGACTTGGTTAAAGTATCACTGTTGTTCTCGAACCAGCTCTCACATTTACTGTGTTCGTCGTTATCCGTGCTTAGGAACAATTCTGCCTGCAAGTTGGTGTAATTTTTACTGTCGTTAGGTCCATAAAAGTTCTGCAAATTGGTGGGCAAATTGGCGGTGTCGTCGTTCTGGGTATCGTTTGTTGGCTAGACATTGAAAACGTTTCGTTTTGTTGATATGTGCAGTGGTCGGGCATATTGGACATGAGCAGTGGATTTTGCCCAAGTCGAGCCATCAATAGTTAGGAAATTTTGAGGCGAGCCATCAATTTTTCCCCCAGCGACAGGATGGTGAAAAGTATCCACATTGAATGTAAGGTGATGTTAATAATGCGCTAAAAATATCCAATTAATTTTTAGTATCCAACTACTTACCCTCTTTATCTGGGCCATGACCAATATCATCTCCTTGTTCTTCGACGTCGACGGGTGGGTGTTGATTTTAGAATCCAGTCCAAGTGGACCGCCAAGTGCGTTCTCGGACATTTCGGCAACCAATTCGCTTGATAGTTCATTGGCGTTGACATTACATTTGTGCAGTTTTATCCCGATGGCGTTATTTTTGATCGCATCCACCAGATCGTCGGTGAGCGCGGGTGGACCGCTACCGTCAGCGTAGCCGTTTAGGTAGCGGCACGATGAGGGAAGGAGTAGCGGAAGTTGTGAACTGTTTATCGATCCTTGATGGTGATTCATCGAGTTCTTCAGATCACTGTTGTCGTATAAGGTCTTGGAGGTCTGGGCAGGCGTCGTAAATTAGTTCGATAATAATAAGGTAAGGTGCCATTACTGCGTGAGCGAGTTATTCGTTCATATAGAATGAGTGGCGTATGCTTACCATGGTTCACTGACTTTTGTTGATCGTTCGATGCCGTTGCTATCTCTTTGCTCTATTCACTATCTCAGGCGCTCTTTCACTTATTTATGGATAAAGATCTGGCGGCAGTGAGGCAGTAGAAGGTTGTGTGATGAGATGTGGCTGACACTCATATCTCCCATTACTATTCCTACTTGGAATACAAGTTGGATCTTTTACATGTTCCCTGATGCTGGAAGTGTCAAGTTGGATGTTCTCTAGAGATGCAGCTGTTCTCTTCATTAAAGGTATCTTTTTAGGTGTCAAGGTGTGTTTCTACGCAAGTGCTACACAATGATATCTTCATTAAAGGTATCTTCTGTGGCGTCATGGTATGCTTCTACACAAGTTGTACACAAAGATATTCTTCAATAGATGCTTGAGAACATCTCAAAAGGATTTTGTTGCGGCGTGCGTCACTGAAAGAATTTATAGCTGTTATATGCCATCATTCTTTGCTTACTACTGAGTAAGCTTTCATAATTTTCCATTCCTCTTCATTTGCAATCACTTCTCGTCCAGATTCGTTAGTCGCTATCTTCAGCCATTCTACCTTCTTACTTCCAATATGAACATTCATCCTCATAACACTCGTCGTTCTAATGCTTCGACCAGTCCCCAGGATACTGTGATTGGCTCTCCTGAGCCGGCGTTGTTGACTTCACCCAAGGCCAGCGTCCCGAGTGTGATGTTGACTCCCTCGACTATTGCAGCATCCTCGACCTCCCTCGATGAGGTGTCGCCACTTTCGGCGTCTACTGCTTCTGTCCGCGGCATGCTCGCCCACCGCGACGGATCGCCTGGCTCGAAGAAGCGCTCTCCCGACGACGACTCTGCCGTCACTCCGAACAGCAAGCAGCCCAAGTTGTCGGCAAAGAATGGCGTTGCCTTAGACGATATCGTCTGGGATTCCAAAGATCACGTCGAACTTAACTTTCACCTTCTCTATCCTGAATTGAACGTCAGCGATTGCTATGAGACCGTCGTGAAGAACATCGTCAACAAGTATACCTTGCCTACCCTCCGCGAGTTTTACAACACTCTAGGCTTGCCGCCGATGAAGTTCTCGAAGAAAGCCGGCGCTGTGGAGACGTTGGTTCCGCTTCTCGTTGCCAAGTGTTCTTCTGCCCCCCAAGAGATCGACATGGAGGTCTCCGTTGCTGTGCCAGACGTCCCGCACGTTGCCGGGCTCTCTAAGGGCGGCTCGATCTTCTGCATCAGTGACGACAAGAAGAAGTGAGTGTAGAGTTGTTATTATCCTCGTCGCATTGTTCATTTGTTCCTGTCGTCGTGAGCGGTTGTCTCTGGTGTTGACGTTCGACGTGTTGTGTGCGATATCGATGTAGGCAAACTTGATTTGGCTCGTTCGATTTGCCTGGGCAATTGGGTGAATTTTTGATATTTTGGCGGCAAGTTGCAATATTTCGGCGGGAATTTAAGTATCGATTTGGGCGAACAATTTTCGCGTCCGAGCAGCCAGACCATTGCCCCACTTTTTGTATCTGCAACTGTGATTTCGATATTGAATTTACCTCGCGTTCTGGTCTTTTTCCGTGATAAGGTCTTTCAGCAGTGATAAAAGCTCTCTCTTTGAGTTCTTGGCTGACGCCCATCGTGACCACCATTTGCAACCAAGTGCCCTTGTAGTGGCAATGCCACCTGACGGTTCTGTGTCTGTGGTGTGTTCTGATGATCCGTTTGCTGCATCCCGGGCCGGTAATCTCCCTGACGGTGCTGTGTGGATTAAGTTCATGTCCAAGAAGGGCGCATCTATGTGTCTCATTAATCTCGGGATGTCCTTAAATGACCCAGTTCTGATTCCGATCTACACCGCCGGGGATGAAATTCAAGCCAAGTCAAATGCGGAGTCGCACCAGGGTCTCAACCATCCTGGCAAGCAACGTGCATCGAGTGCCACGGCAGCTGCTCGAGGTCCTGTTCCTGCGTCTGCTCCTCCTAACGTTGAGTTTGCAGCCGTTCCTTCCACTCCCAGCGAATTCGGACCTTTGAACAATCAATACAAGAAAAACTATGACGTTAATATGTCGGAGATGATGCAATTGGAGTCAATTGAGCGGGCTACTACTAGTTACGAAGAACAAGGTAAGGCTGATGATAGCGTGTCTTCTCCTATGAGTTTGAATTTGTCGACGGTTAAGTTGAATTTTGACAAGGCGGGCAAGGCTACTGGAGTTCAGAGTGGCGTCGAGTTTGATATCTCTGGCGGATTTCCCTGCAAGGGCTCCGAGAATGTCGTTCATTTCGTGACTCTCAAAAAGATGCGGACTAATGTATGGACATTTGGTGCTTCGTTCTTCGAGTATTACGTTGGTCTGATGGCCATTGACGAAGAAAAAATCCCGTTCTTCTTGAAGAACGTTCATGAAGTGCCCATTAGGGATCACAGCACCGGTCAGTACAGTCGTACCAAGAAGGGCTGGACGAACAACAGGATTGTCTTTGTCCTGAAGTTTCCAATCAACGGATTTGGTCTAATGACTCAGTACACTGCAATGATGAATACTCTGAAAAGCATGTTCTCCTCCTCGAACGAAATTCGCATTGGTCAAATCTACGCTGACTACCTGGCGTCGGAGAAGGAGTCGGCCTATGCTTACGAAACTGGGTCGTCTGCTTCAGCCAAGAAAAAGAAGACGCATGACGAGCTTGTGGATGAAATGGACACCAAGCTTACTTCTGTCTTCTCCAAGCACATTGACGAATTCAACCAGCCTCTCGACAAATATTTCACTGACTGGTACATTAAGGATTTTCTTGAGAAGTATTGCGGATATGCTTCCTTCGCTGACATTCCTGACAATCTCAAGAAGGCTGCTTTTCGCTACTGGCCTCGAGTTCCCTTGCCCGAGTGGGACGACATTGTTAAGGAGGAGTTTTAGGAATTGCGTATCGTACTATTGTATGGCTGGTGTGGGTGTGGCATGGTGGAATGCATGGCTGTTCATTTGTGAACTCTGATCTGTAAACTGTTGTATACTTGGTGGGAATAAGTTTAGCTTCTTTGTGTCTAATGGAATATCACCTCTTTGTCCGCGATTGTTTTTTTCAGGTAAGAGTGACGTGCAGGGTTGTATTCGTCCAATGGAAGTATCGTGCCAGGAGGGGCTTCGTCAGCATTGGTGTAACAGGTTGGATGATCAGGTACGGTCTTTGTAACTTGAGTGTGAAGGAAGCATTAATGTTTTTCCCTAATATATTTGTTTGTACTGCTTGTTAGGATCAAGTCAGGCTGGCGTTTTCGTTGGGTGTGGACATCAATCCAACGCTACATATCATGGAATTCTTGCCTCCAGCTGCCTTGAAGTCTTTTGCCACGAGCAGCAAGACAATACTTCAATTGCTGACAGTGAGGATGGCTGTGAACAGCTGTCTCTTTAGCGGTGGCCGGTGCTTGGAATCTATTTGTAGATTAGGCACGTTCATGCGAAATGGTTCCATATACCCCATGACACCGTTGAGAATTCTTCATCTATGCACTTCTTATCAATGTGAAGGTTGTGGCCGTCGTCGCACTCAGAATGTCAGGCCGAACTTCGGGATACTATCTTGTTGGCGATGTCTGGCCGACAGAAGTCGCGGCCTTCACAGCTGTGGCGCTACTCCCTCTTTCAATCGTAAACATTTTACACGAAAAATTCACAAGGGTTATTGGAAGCAGGACTCGGGCTCCTTCTCGCTGAATCAATTCTATTACTCCCACCGGGTTGCTTTCGAAAAGGTGTTAAACCATGAAAGAGTGTTGGCGTTCCCGCACGGGACCCGATACCTGGAGGTGACTAACGACCCCGCCGATTTCCTTCCAGTTCTTATTGGTCCTTTCAACCAGCAGATGCGTACTTTGATTCCCACTGACGATATGGAGCCCGGCACTGTTTTTCGTAGCAGGGACAGGTATGAAGTGGTGTATTCAAGGGCCACAATCGATTCGGCCGGTACTCGGTCAGGGCCTCTCCTTGCATATGATGAAATCATTGAGTTAGTGTTGTATCTTTCTAAGAAGGACAATGAAGGCATTGATCATTACCTCGACAACGTGTTGATGGTCCCTGCTTATAGTCACTATTCGTCCTTCACGACTGTCTTCGACAAGAATGTAAATGCTGCCAAAGAAAAAGAAGATGCTGTGAAGAGGGACAGGGATGCAGTTGTAAGGCTTGTCCATTACCGCTCTATCGAGGTCGGCGTCAGTTTCATGGCTAAGATTGCACTTCACATGTCCAAGGGAAATATCAAACGCTGGACCGAGTCAATTCGGGGTCGTGATACATACTCTTCACCCGATTATTACGTTAGGTTGTCAAGAGTGTATCGACGCATGCTCCTGCTCTACCACGAGGTACCCTACGTGTATGCGAAATGGGTCCTAACGTACGACACTGGCTGCCGCAAATTGGATAGAACACTGCACTCTATATTAGGTGATTATCTGCTTAAGATGAAGCCAAGTCGCTTATCAACTGGAAGTGCAAAATATCTGGCCAGCAGAGTGTTCCTCGCCACTAGATCCATTGTGATTCATGAACCAATTGTCGGTATTTTCGACAACGGCAATCGCAGGAATATTTTGAGTACTTTTGGACGTCACTACAGAGCTCAATATGCAATCAATCCAACAAGGACATTTCCTCCTTGGCACGATACTTCTGCGAACAGGCGTCGTTAAATCGATCTTAACTTGATGTTTTTCGTGGGCATTTTCGATAGTTATAATTCAATTTTCCTCATCATCTTTCATCTTCATATCTCCAGGATGGTATTCAAATTACTATATTCGCCGTCGAGGATTGGAGCACCTGATTTCACAGATCATTGCGGTTGAGCTTCACGACAATATTTCTATGCAACCTTCATCGTTTCCATCTCAATGTTTTACGACTGACTCAACACATGTGCGGTTCGCAATCAAGCGCCAGGCATCCATTGCATACCACGTACTATACGGGCATCACCACGACAGGGTGATCGTGAGTAACGTAGCGGACGAGGCATGCAAGAACCGTCACGGCCTGATTGTCGGTCTCGATTTGTCACGGTGCGAATTTATAGTTCATCTCGACACCTCTTTCTGTACAGCGTCTTTCGACAGGGGCGACAGAATTGAAGTCAGTCCTCACTGTATGGTGCCCGAACCCTTCATTCGCAACCACCACAATTCACACAATGATACCTCGGCTGAGTTTGACGCCATCGTCGTGTCTGGCCCGTCTTCTGCCAATCTGACGCACGTTGTCTTGCCGTTGATGAAGAAACGGATAGACTTTTACGTAAGAACTGTTCCTGATTGGGCCAGTATCACTTACAGCATGACGTCAACTGTCCATCAAATCTTCAGATGCAATGATGCACTTCGTGACTCTGTGACGAATGATCGGACAGAGTCATTGAAGTCAGACTTTAGGTGCTTTGGAGATTCAGCGACAGTGATGAACTCCAGCGGCACTGCTCCTGACAACGAACGCAATGAAGCATTCGAGAAGTATCTAAACTCTGATCGCACCAAGTTGCTTGTGGAACTGCCGTTTCGTTCTCGTTCGGGAACACTGCAAACCGCTTCTGATCAACTGAACGAACTTGGATCCACAAAGTGGTGTACGGTACGATTCACCGATGAAGAATTCATCAACAGTTTTGGCAAAAAGTCACTGTCAATAATAAACGATGATGTCCTGTCTCTTACACCTGGTCGATGCATATCCGATGCCATTGTGAATCTGTACTGCAAATGGTACGTGACAAGTAATGTCAAATTCAAATTGTTGCCTGTGAAGTTCAGGATGATTTAACTTACAACATTCGATTTTCCTTGGTCGGTCCATTTATGAACGTTGCAGGGTCACCGCACATTTCAAACTGAAGTCCACAGTGGCGTATCCTACCAGTGTCATGTCCCTTCTGCTCGGCAACCAGCTCTCCAGTGCTGCATCAGAAATACTATCTTATGACACCGTTGATGTGTTCAAATTGGATGTCATTCTTTTGCCATTTGTCAGCCAACGTCATTGTTCGTTGATCGTTATTGTGAACCCAGGGGGTGTGATCAACGCCTCACGCCGTGGAAAAAGTCATTCATACCCGTGCATCTTGCTCTTTGATTCACAAGGCAATCAGGCAACTACCGTCAAAGACGATTTGGCGAGAAAAGTTCGAAACTTGCTTAACAAATTGTGGCAGCTCAGTCAAGACGATGGTACTTGTGTTGCACGCCCGTTTCATTTAACTAATATGAAACTCTACAATCCTCTTGGTACGTGGTACATGCGTTCATGTATTTGCAACTTCACGCTCGATCTAACTGCGTTTGTTCTAGTTCCATTCCACCGAGATCCTTGTGATGCAGGGGTCTTTCTTTGTCGATATGTATCAAGCATTTTGGTTGTGGTGAATGAATGCATCATCTCTTCCACCGACCTATCAGAGAATTGCGCTTCCTTGATTTCTCGCTCCCTGCCGTTTAAGTTCTGTGAGTTAGATGCTTATCGAATCCGATCTGAACTGTACATATTGGTTACGAATCTTGCGGAACGTTATTGTTCGGATCGAGTGCCAGACTTTACTGCTCAATTGTCTCGCGCACCAGGCAACGACCATTGTTGCAATCCATGTGAGACTGGGTTGACTCGTCAGCATCTCCCGAAAGCCCTCGACTTTTCATTTTTAAGCAACGTTATCGAGGTTGGCGATTTGATTGAATACAGGCTTAGAACTGTTCCTACCGATGCCAATCACATCACGGATGGGCTGGTACAGAGAGCTATAGTGTCATCTATTGTATACGGAGATGAATCCACCGAAAACAACAACAAAAGCACGAAATTGCAGCTTAGTAATGGTGACCACATAGTTGGCTCATTGCACCTTGTTCGGAGAGTTACTCTGCGCTGCATGTATACAGGTCAAGTCATTTACAATCCAGTGAAGATGTGGCGCGAACTCCACGAAGTCTACCTTCAACCCACGGCTGGTCTTGGATTAGAGTCATTGGACTTGTCATTGCTCGACGAACCCTCTCAAGATCAGAACGACAACAGAGAAGTTCAATTAGCCACTCGTCACGCCGCGGCGGGGAGAGAGGAACATACTAGACACATAAATGAGATTAACCGCCATCAAAGAGAGCAGGAGAGAATGAACGAAACCCAGTGTACAACGACAAGAGGACTATTTTGGCTGTCTGACGATGAAAGAAGAGCTGAGCTATGCAATTTGAATAAATGGTACCATCAGTTGGTTCAATACGGTGAAGCATCTCTGTTCGGCGATGTTGTAAAGTCGCTTGGTTCCAAAAATGCATTTTCGTCAATGAAAAAGTTATTCAGTGAAAAAATTCGCTACAGAACGAAAGTGAAGAAAATTGCCCTCATCGTTGCTGCACCACTCATATACTTCTCATTTTTCATATCGTCATTGGGTTCTCTTGCAGACGTGATGAACACTGGCACAACATTACCAACAAACAGCACCGCACAGACAGTCCGCGAATTTAAGCGAAGAGAAGAAATTTTGAAGTTTGAACGAAAGATGTTTACATTTCGAGTTCGCACGTGTGTCGAGTGCAAAGAAAACCACTTAAAGGAAACCGACAACGAGACGTCATTGACCAAGGAATATAAGTGCGCACCCTGCAACAGGCTTCAATCTGGTCATTATTTATCTAAAAATTTACATCCCGTATGGTACGAACACAACGATGATGGATCACTAAAATTTGACGGTCAAGGCAACAGAATCACTCGTTTTGACATTCCGGTTGTTTTGTCCTCCTTGACGATAGCGGAGAAGCTGCTGATTCGTCGCACTGCGCCTTACATTCCATCCGTCCACCTTACTAATGGCACATACGGCATCAAGGGGCATTGCATAGCATTTCCTCAAAACATATCTTCAGTGTGCAATGAATTGCCGCAGAAGAAAGAGACAATTGTGTCTTTTGTGCGTCAAATGGGAAACAAAAATAATACGGGCATGAAGCTTAGCTGCTTGAAGGTTAGGAAACGACAAGTTTTGGACGCATTGAAATTTTTGTCTCTTCACCATTCAGGTTACAAGGACATAACCATCAAAGAAGAGAATCTGAATTGGATGCAAGGAAAACCCGAAGCGTCAATACAGGTTGAAGCACGAGAAGTAAATGTTACCGACGAACGGGATAACAACGATCGTCAGTTTGTTTCATCCGTTCAATGTGCAGGAGACACGGTGGGCAAGGACGAGTTGGAATTTCACACTACTCATTTGAATGATGTAGCAATTACCCCAAACTCCGAGCAATCCTCGCCTATTCATGAATTGACCGAAGTGCTGAAGCAGACCAATCAAATGGACAAGCTCATGAGGTTCCCAGAACACGGAGACACACCAGTAAAGTGCGTGTCTGAGGCATATCCAATGTGTTGTCTTATATTTTCCTACTAACTCACATTACACAATTTTTTTTTGTCAGCGAATATGCTTCAACCGAAAACGTTTTCGTCAATGCTTATCCGTGGTTATTTCCAGGAGGAATTGGTGACATATACGACACTGTCAGAGGAAAAGTTCAATCCATCAAGACTTGGGCAAAACACCTCATACATTATTATGATGGGCGATTCCTAGGCGATCAATTGTTCACACTCTATTTGTTCAACACACTGCAAAGACACGACAACAATTCCAGTGGTAACTTTTTCTTTAATGACAAGAACTGGTTAGGTTCCAATCCACCTTCACTTGAAGAGTTGAAGGATCAAATAAGAACTGGTGATTTTGAGTATGTTAGTAAGTTGAAATACTTTTCACAAGGCATAAGAGGAAGCGACGGGTATTGGCGTTCAAAGACTGCTGAGTTAGAATCTTGGATTGACTACCACGTGTCCCGTAATCACGGTCCTCCGACGCATTTCATTACATTAACTTGTGCTGAAAATTGGTGGCCTGACTTGAGGCAGATAATGTATCAGTTGGAACTGGCTTCAGAAGCAAACAGCACAACAGCAAGAATCACTGCCACGAAACAAAGTCAACTGATCAAGGACGGTGATTTCAAAGCCTTGTGCCGATCCGTGCAAAAGCATTCCCTGTACGTTAACCAGTACTTCATGCGAAGAGCAAAGGAGTTCATGGACGGATATGCAAGAGAAGTTTTAGGCATCGAACATTATTGGGGACGTGTTGAATTTGCTTCAGGTCGGGGTCAAATTCATCTTCATATCTTATGCATAGCCAAAAACAAAGCATACTTGCAAGACTTTTACAATGCATCGTCAGAGGAGGAAAAAGCCGAAGTCATGCATGCTTATGCAAAAGATATGTTAGATATGACAGCCGACGTGAAAGTGGATGAAAATCACCAGCGTCTGAGTGTAGATCAGACTACTGCACAATCACCTCTCGCAACACGCTTTGCTGATGTTACCGATGAACCTAGAGACGCTCAACTTCTTGCTCAGGATTGCATGTGTCACGATTGCAACGACTACTGCTTAGGATACAAGAATGACACACATTCCAAAAAATGTCGGGAATGTCGATTCGGATACGGAACGGAAAACACACCGAATAAAGGTGACACAGAAGGCAAGGAATTGCGTTCATCGTGCACCATACACAAGGACGGAAAAGGAGTTGAACATCTCTTGTTGCCTAGACTTCATTCAAGAAGGATTGTTCAACACAGCCGATCTCTGTTGCAAGCTTGGCGTGCAAATGCCGATGTTCAATTGTTGATATACAGATCCAACCCTGACATGCCCGACGTTGGTGAAATTGAGAATGTTTGTCGTTACGTTGTTGCATATGCTGGAAAACGATACCAAACGACGCGACAAGAAACTAACATGATACAAGACATCATTCTTCGGTAAGTTGTTTTTGCGTTCTTGCGAGCTTAGTATGCTTTTATAGTCAGGCTAATTCAATGCTATGCATTCAAATTTCCTGGCTGTTATGGCATGCAGAACATACGACAATGACTTTGGTGGCGTAAGTTCGATAACTAAACGTTCGTTAAATGCACTGACTGGACACCGAACGGTCAGCATTCAAGAAGCAGTTCACGAAATTGATCGTCTTGAGTTGCGCATTTGTTCCGATTACTTGACAAACGTACGTATATCAAAAGCATTGTTTCTCAGAAGGACAAAACGAGAAAAGACGTACAAAAAAGATGATTTGGTCAGTTGTTATCGAAATCGGCCGAGTAGTCTTGACACTCTCTCCCTCGAACAGTTCTTTTACCAGAAGTTTCTTAAACAGAAATTTTATACTGACAAGGAGACTTCAAGAGACAAGAACAGAATCCTGGTCCCTCAAGGCATGAATTGTCGTCCTCGTTATCCAGTAGATTACGATTATGCACGAGGCATGTTGATAATGCACAAACCATGGAGCGTGCGTGATCCTCTTGACAGTCTCTTGCAAGACAAGCAAAAGACTATATCAGAATTCAACGACCTTCTAGGACGTCGTCTCTTGCCACTGCATGTGCTCAGTGAATATCATCGCGCCGTCAAATATTCCCAACAGTACAAAATTGAATTGTTGGCCAAGGAATTCACTTCAACAGAAGAAAGCGGTTTGGACAACATAGACAATGAGCAATTTATTGAGCATGAACACGGACGCTATTTGTCGAATCATAATGAGGCAAGAATAAGCAATGTCTTTGCTGGAATGCACGCTGACGTAGGCTTAGATCACGACTGGTCACGGCCATTCTTTGCTCCACCACGAGCAAGCAACACAATGAACGGTGAATGTTACACAGATTATTTGCGAGAATGCATGTATGAAAACGGAAGTCCTGAACAGCTTTTCATTCCATCAAAAAATGACGGATCAGACTACAAACTAGACGACCTTTCATCTGAGCAACAGTTGATTGTGCTGGGTGCCATTGACGCTATCGTAAAGTTCTTGACAAACGACCCTGAATACAAGCCCTTTAGAGCTACAGTGTTGGGCAGCGGTGGCACAGGCAAGTCACACGTGATCAACACTCTGGTTTCCATTATTAGAAATATGACCAAATGCAACGATACTGTGCAAGTGGCTGCACCATCTGGAGGAGCTGCATATAACATTGGCGGATGCACGTTACACCGGCTATTGGACCTTTCGACAGATGCAGAAAAACTGTCAAAGCCATTGTCTGACGAACGTAAAGACTCATTGAAGAAGAATTTAACTAGACTTTTATGTCTCGTGGTGGACGAACGCAGCATGTTAAGTTCAGATCTGTTAGGAGCCGCAGAACGCAACGTTAGGCATTGCATATACAATGGCATGAACAAGAATGAATTGTGGGGCGGGCTTCCTGTAACACTGCTGTTTGGTGACGATTACCAGCTGTTTCCAATCAAATCAGGTGCCATTGAAGGATACGCAAAAATGAAGGGCATGAAACAGAGTCATTCCACTTCAAACAGCACAAACCAACAGCTACTGAATGCTCACGGTAACTACTTGTTCATTGAAGAAATGACTAACCACGTCTTTGTTCTGACTGAAAACTTCAGAGTCAAGGACCCAATTTTTCGCAATCTTCTGAAAAAGTTGCGAATCGGTGAACTAGATGATGACGGTGCAGAGCGATTGATGAAACAAAATTTATTCAACTTCAATGTGGAGGACAAGGCACGAATTGAAAACGATCCAAAAACAGTGTGGCTCTTTACGACTAACGCCGGAAAGAACGACAAGAACCTGCAAAAACTAGTACACCTCTCAAACCAAAGCAAGAATCCAATTGCTTGCCTGTCGTGTGATTGGATTAGCAATAGAACCCAAACGTGTGGAGTGGCGTCAGTCGTTCAATCTCATTTTCGCGGAATCAACAACACTGTAAAGAAAACGAACTTGTGTGTGGGGGCTCCAGTTGCTCTTCAAGGAATTAATATCGTGCCAGAATTAGGATTGTACAATGGCGCAAGGGGAATTGTGATGGACATTGTTTACGACACCATGGAAGGGCCAAACAACAAGCATTTAAACCATCTTCCACGATATGTGGTGGTAGAATTTCCTGGACTCAAATTGCCAGACCACATTAAGCCATGGGATTCGCTTCATCCAACGGTACGTGCAGACAGGACAATTGAACAAGCGAGATTGCATGATTATCTAAAAGAGTGCCTGACCATGTTTTTGTGTCTTATCTGCCACCAGCACGTTCCCATACGAATGCAACTTACTAATTGCAACAGAAGTTTTGGTAATCCGTGTTGCAGCGTACGGTATTGTCCTTTGGTATTAGCTTGGGCATCAACAGTACACAAATTTCAAGTAAGTGCATTGCGCTGTGCATTCTAATATTATTCAATTCTCTTTGATCGGTGCATCTGCCAACAAAATTTTTCGTGCCCAAGGGCTTTGAATGTGGTCTTGACGTGACTGATCAAGTAAATCACATTGTGGCAGACATTGGTACACTTGAATGGGAGAAGATTAATCCGGGAACAGCATACGTTGTAACCAGCAGGGCGAAAACCATCGGTGTGTCCAGTGACACTAATCCGTATCCTATTGATTCAGCTTTGTTCTTTGATTGTCAAATCAGCTTAAGGCGATTCACTGACGTAAAATACAAAAACAACGGTGACACATGTCAAAAAGTTGAGTGGCGAGAAAAATGGGTAAAGCACTTACATGAAAAAGCTTCCAATACTTCGCTTTCAAGCAACGTCAATGCAATGCCAGAGCTCAAAGCCAAATTAAGTCAAGACTTGCAAAAATTGACCATTCGAGATTCCACGCACTTGCTTTTGTTGATCATTGACATGATTAAACAACCAAACGAACAATGGAGTAAAGCAAAGTCAAGTCACCTCCTCCCACAAGACCTATGGAATACGCAATGATACGAACAATTTGTAGGAGAAACAAAGGCAAATTATACATGCCGTGTCATATTATCCTTAACAGAGACAAGAATGACACCAGGAACAACTTAATATATATTGTAGAATTCAGTTATATGCCTATTGTCACCTACACTTAACATACCGAACTAGAACTCGGTGTGAAGATCAAATACCTGTAGATCCCTGTTCACGCCCACGCCAGATTTGCTGTACTCGCTCACTCGGTTTTCAAAGAAATTGGATTTGCCCTGAAGGCTGATCATTTCCATCCACTCGAAAGGATTCGCAACCCCGTAGTGCTTGCTGCACCCAAGCGCTTGCAAGAGCCTGTCTGCACAAAAGCATATGTAGTCACACATTAGGCTGCTGTTCATGCCGATCAACTCCACCGGAAGAGCATCGGCAACAAACTCCTTTTCAATGTTCACGGCACTCGTCAAGATTTCAACGACGCGACGCTCGGGCACTTTTTTTGCCAGCCTTGCGTACATGAGACAGGCAAAGTCGCAATGTAACCCTTCGTCCCGAGCAATCAATTGGTTTGAGAAGCAAAGCCCAGGCATTAGCCCGCGCTTCTTGAGCCAAAATATAGCACAGAACGAGCCGGAAAAAAATATGCCCTCCACAGCTGCAAAAGCGATCAGCCTCTCTGCGAACGACGCATTGGTCGCGTTACACCACTTGAGCGCCCAATCGGCCTTCTTCTGGACGCAGGGGATGGTTTCCAAAGCGGAGAGAATGTGACGCTTTTCTTCTTTGTCTCTGACGTAAGTGTCAATCAGAAGTGCGTAAGTTTCGCTATGAATGTTCTCCATGGCAATTTGGAACCCGTAAAAGCATCGCGCTTCGGGCAATTGCACCTCGATGGCAAAATTGCTCAACAGGTTTTCGTTCACGATGCCATCGGAAGCAGCGAAGAAAGCAAGAACAAGTGAGATGAAACGACGCTCCTCCTCTTTGAGGCCATTCCAGTCTTCGTGGTCAGATGCAAGGTCGATCTCCTCGACAGTCCAAAACGACGCCACTGCCATTTTGTAAAGATGCCAAATCTCCGCGTCTTCAATGGGAGAGAGCACAAAACGGTTTGGGTTGTGCGTCAACAGGGGTTCGCAATGATCGGGGGTCGGCATCCTTCCGTGAACAACCTCGCCAGTCTGGGAAAATCGAATTGGTTTGTTCGCATAATCCTCCTCCGCTTTGGGCTGGTTCGTGCAAGAAACAATGTTTTCAAAATCAATGCACTTGTTGGGACCCATTTGGATAATTTCTCCTTCTTTGTTCAGTGCCACACAAAAAGGAACCCT
>Ga0224514_10000209_pt1 | contig 17828 bp, 22 predicted proteins | sample SF_May12_sed_USG_3_FD_169107 | JGI IMG/M metagenome (GOLD analysis project Ga0224514, IMG submission 169107) | Sediment microbial communities from San Francisco Bay, California, United States - SF_May12_sed_USGS_24 | ecosystem: Environmental > Aquatic > Marine > Sediment | place: USA... | reverse complement strand
CTGTTCGTCGAGTAGATCTAACTCCCCGTTACAACCTTTATTTTGCCTCTATACTTCTGACCAATGCTTGCATTAATCTAGCAAAAAGCAAGCTATCATTAATTTATGAAACTCCAAAGGAGCAAGGCAATGGATCTTGGTTTGATAGGTCTGGGGCGTATGGGTGCAAATATGGCGCGTCGATTACGACGCTCGAATATCAAGCTCGCAGCTTATAACCGTAACCCTGAGGTTACTCGCTCGTTATCCGATGAAATAGGCCTAACGGCAACGACTTCATTGGAAGAACTTGTCGAGCAATTACCTTCACCACGTGTTATGTGGTTAATGTTACCTGCGGGGGAAATTACACAACAACATATTGATAAACTGTCTAGGTTACTTAATAAGGGAGATATCCTTGTTGATGGAGCAAATTCTTTTTATAAAGATTCCATGCAACGTGCCAGTCAGATGAATGAGCTTGGTATTTACTTTATTGATGCCGGTGTGTCAGGTGGTGTCTGGGGGTTGGAGAATGGCTATGCCCTGATGGTGGGTGGAGAACCATATGCGGTTAGGCATATTGAGCCGATTCTGAAAACCCTTGCACCTGCAGCAGACAAGGGCTGGCTGCATTGTGGACCCGTAGGCAGCGGTCATTTTACCAAAATGATTCATAACGGAATTGAATACGGCATGATGCAAGCCTATGCGGAAGGCTTTGCCTTGATGAAGGCACGTACAGACTTTGCTCTTGATCTGGCGGCAATAGCTGAGTCTTGGCGCCATGGCAGCGTTGTGCGAAGCTGGTTACTGGATCTCAGTGCCGAATTTCTGGAAAAAGATCAAACTCTCGACGAGGTAGAAGCCTATGTTGCCGATTCCGGGGAAGGGCGCTGGACAGCACTGGAAGCAGTCGAACAGGGCATCCCCGCACCGGTTATGAGTCTGGCATTAATGATGCGTTTTGCCAGTCAGGGCAACAATGACTATTCCGCCAAGTTGTTAGCCATGATGCGCAAGGGCTTTGGCGGTCATGCATTAAAGTCAAAAGAGTAAAGACAATGGATAATACAGTTGGCCCTTGTCACTTCGTTATCTTTGGCGCCACCGGTAATCTGGTTACAGACAAGTTGTTACCGGCCTTATACCACCTGGAGATAGCAGGGCGCATCAACGAAGATCTTCGTTTTGTGGCCTTTGCCAGACGGGACTGGAATCAGGAGGAATGGGGTCAGCATATGCAACTGACTCTGCAAGACAGGCTGGGCAAGCATTATGACGACAAAATTTATGAACGATTTGCCAGGCGATTTGACTATCTCAAAGGTGATCATGATGATCCTCAGGCCTATCAGCAACTCATGAATGCCTTGTCAAAACCGGTCGAATGTAGCTGTGAAAATATAGTGGTTTATCTGGCAATACGCCCGGCTGATTTCATCAGCGTCGTAACCCGGCTTCATAATGCCGGGTTTAGTGAAAGTTATTCGCAACTTCGCATTGTGGTTGAGAAACCTTTTGGTGAAGACATTGAAAGTGCCAAGATGTTAAACAGCCGTTTGCATGAATACTTCAGCGAAGAACAGATTTACCGTATCGATCATTATCTCGGCAAGGAAACGGTTCAAAACCTGCTTGTGTTCCGCTTTGCTAATACCTTGATTGAACCGATCTGGAACCGGAATTACATCGACCACGTTCAAATTACAGTGGCGGAAAACAAGGGCATTGGTACGCGAGCGGGCTATTTTGACAAAACCGGCGTACTGCGTGACATGCTACAAAATCATCTGATGCAATTGATGACAGTCGTTGCGATGGAACCCCCGGCAGTGCTTGATGCAGATGCCCTGCGTGATGAGAAAGTCAAGGTATTGAGATCGATTCGCCCAATACCAAAACGTGCCGTAAGTTCGTATGCCTTTCGTGCCCAATATGATCGCGGCACAATCAATGGCGAGTCTGTGCCAGGCTACCAGGACGAAAAAGCAGTTGAAAAACACTCGACAACTGAAACCTTTGTTGCTGCCAAGTTTTACATTGATAACTGGCGTTGGCGGGGGGTACCGTTTTATTTACGAACCGGCAAACGCATGCCCCAGCAGATGTCTGCAATCAGTATAAGATTCAAACATCCGCCGCAGCAGTTGTTTCGCGAAACCCCGCTGGAAAATATTGAGCCCAACTGGGTGGTCCTGTCAATTCAGCCAAATGAATGCATGCACATGGAGGTCCATGCCAAACAACCTGGACTGGATATGAATACCCGCACGGTAAAACTTGTTGCCTCATACCGGGAAGAAGACGAACAGCCGCTAGAAGCCTATGAAACGTTGCTTCTGGATGTTATTGAAGGTGACCGCAGCTTGTTCATTCGATTTGATGAAGTTGAATGGGCATGGCGAGTCGTGGATCCGATTCTACGGCAGTGGTCACAAGATACGACATATATCCATACTTATCCCGCTGGCACCTGGGGTCCGGAAGAAACCACGAGGCTGTTTGACAGCGAGGATCACGTGTGGCGCAACGAAATCTGATTCGATGCTAAAACAGCAACGTCGTTGGCATAGTTATCCTGACATTGAAGTATTAAAGCAGGATGTCGTTAAATTAATTACCAAATATGCCCGGCAATGTATCGAATCACATGGTGCTTTCCATATTGTGCTTGCTGGTGGTACTACGCCCAGGATCATTTATCAGGAATTACCGGATATCGATACCGACTGGTCTGCGTGGCATATTTACTTTGGGGATGAACGCTGCCTGGCGGCGGGTGCGGTGGAGCGCAATGACACCATGGCGCAGCAAAGCTGGTTGAATCACGTGAGCATTCCTGCCCATCAAATCCATGCCATTCCCGCCGAGTTAGGAAATCAGGACGGTGCTAAATCTTATGCGCGGATACTAAAGGGCATTGAAAATTTTGATCTCGTGTTATTAGGGTTGGGAGAAGACGGGCATACCGCCAGCTTGTTTCCCGGGCATGCACTGGGGAGCGAAGAAAATGCTCCTGCTGTTCTGGCTGTAAATGACGCACCCAAACCACCGTCAGAAAGGATCAGTCTCAGCGCCAGTAGATTAAGTCAGGCTAATCAGGTCTGGTTTCTGGTTACAGGTGAAACCAAGCGTTGGGCGATTGAAACCTGGCAACATGAACAAATCGTCCCGGCACTCTCAATTTGTCCTTTGCGTGGCGTAGATATCTACACCGACCTTGATTTGGTTGGGATCTTATATTAAGGACTTACAGGAGGCATTTAATATATTTTCTGGGTTAACAATAAAAGTGTTTGAACCCAAAAGGAAAACTGTATTTTGCCTGCATTTCTACTCCGCTTTTGTATTCGCTAAAACTACGTCGGATACAGTATATTTAAGTTGTTTAGTGGTAAATCAGGATTGATATCTTATCCGAGGGGAAAAAGACTGAAGCATGAATTATATAAATGCCGACAGAACCAACTCCCAGAATGCGACAGTGACGTATAAGGCTTATTCGCTCCATAATTTTCGCAAAATCCCACAAATCAAACAGCTCCCTGAAGAACTTCAGTTTGATATTGAGGTGGTAGGTCATGTTCTACCATTTAAGGTCAATAATTACGTCATCGAGCAGTTAATTGATTGGAATAATATCCCGAATGATCCCCTATTTGTTTTGACATTTCCGCAGCGGGGAATGTTGTTAACAGAACATTATGAGGAAATGGCTGGCTTGCTACGCAGTGGGGCGGACAAACAGACCATTAAGGAGGCGGCCGATCGAATTCGGCTACAACTTAATCCGCATCCTGCAGGACAGTTGGAACATAATGTGCCGGAAATCGATCAAGAGAAGCTCTATGGTGTTCAACATAAATATGCACAAACGGTGTTATTTTTCCCCAGCCAGGGACAGACTTGCCATGCCTACTGCACATTTTGTTTTCGCTGGCCGCAATTCGTCGGCATCGATAGCTTGAAGTTTGCAAGCAAGGAAGTTGAGCTGCTTGTTAGTTATATTCGCCAGCACAGTGAAATTACCGATGTTCTGTTTACGGGTGGTGATCCTCTTATTATGTCCGCAAAGCATTTGGCCTCCTATCTCGAGCCATTGCTGGAAGCAAATATTCCCCATTTGCGTCGTATTCGTATCGGTACAAAAGCATTTAGCTATTGGCCATACAAATTTATCAGTGATGCGGATAGTGATGAGTTGTTGGCATTGTTTCGTAAAGTAGTTCAGGGCGGAAAGCATTTAGCCATTATGGCGCACTTCAATCATCCGCGTGAGTTATCTACCCAACAGGCGGTCGATGCGATACAACGGGTACGAGCAACCGGGGTGGAAATCCGGACGCAGTCGCCGATTTTGCGGCACATTAATGATGACCCTGCGATCTGGGCACAGCTCTGGGATCGACAGGTTGATTTGGGGTGTATCCCGTATTACATGTTTGTTGCGCGGGATACCGGTGCCCAGCATTATTTTGCCATCCCCCTGGTGCGTGCCTGGGAAATATTTCACGATGCATATAAAAATGTCAGTGGTTTGGCGCGAACCGTCCGGGGCCCCAGTATGTCTACCAATCCGGGCAAGGTACAGGTCCTTGGTGTTAATGAAATCCGGGGTGAGAAAGTGCTCACTCTGCGATTCCTGCAAGGCCGTAATCCTGACTGGGTGCAACGCCCCTTTTTTGCGGCCCACAATGAAACGGCCTGCTGGCTCAATGAGTTAAGCCCCGCCTTTGGGGAGAAACGGTTTTTTTTCGAGGACGAGCTCGAACAGTATTACCGGGAGAATATTTTTACTACCACAGTGGGGAACTTTGAGTAAGGGAAAAAGAGGCAAGTTAACAATTTTCTCAAGCCCCAATGTGTTTTAAGATAGACCAACTTTACTCGGTAATGGCGAATACGAGAATAACTATATAAACCATTTCTAATGTACCGCGATTTCTTTCAACTCGATGATTATCCTTTCCGCCTTACGGCCGATGCGCGCTACTTTTTCATGGGCGATGGACATAGTCGCGCAACAGCATATTTGAATTATCTTTTCCATGTGCGAGATGGAATAGGAGTAATCACCGGGGATCCCGGGGTCGGCAAGTCAGTGGTACTGGAACATGTTTTGGCTGAATTGCAGGAGGATGTGGCCCTGGCTCGAATCCAGCAGACTCAATTAACGGCATCAGAATTTTTATTAGCAGTCTGCTTAAAATTTGGAATTGATCCGGGCTCCACTAATAAAGCAAAACTGACTGAAGCAATATATCGCTTTTGTCGTAAAACGCATTTCAGTGGCAAATTCGTTTTATTGGTTGTAGATGAGGCGCAACGGCTTAAGCCACAGGTTCTCGAAGAGATCCGCATGCTAGCAAATATGGAGAAGAACGGGCGTAAGCTTATGCATGTCGTGCTAAGCGGCCAGCCGGAATTGAATTTGTTACTCAGCCCTCAACAGAAAGATGCCCTATCTCAACAGGTACGTTTGAGTTGCCACATCGAGCCGTTAAAGCAAGAAGAAGTCAGACGCTATATCGAGTATCGATTATGGATAGCCGGGGGCGAGCATACGGTTGAATTTCCCGATGAGGTGTTGCCACTTATTATGCGTTTTACTGGTGGTATTCCACGCTTGATTAACGTTCTGTGTGACATGACCCTGATTGCGGCTTGTATATCAAATAACCGGTTTGTTGACGAAAATGCCATGCTGGCGGCGATTCGCAAACTAGAATGGCCTCCTTATGTTGAGCGTACAGGTAATTTACCGAAAGATTGTCTATTACCCAGACCCGGCCCGGCTAGAAATCAAAATCAACCACGGCTTTCTGTATATGACCGTGGTCGAGTAATTGCTGAATACAATCTGGATAAAGAGCGCTTGCAAATTGGAAGGGGAACAACACAAGACATTTGTCTGGAAGGACGCAAGACAAGTCGTTATCATGCCCAGATTGTGAATATAGATGGTAAGTTTTACTTACAGGATTTGAATAGTACTAACGGCACTTATTTCAATAAACAAATGATTACCTGGCATTCATTGGCTAACGGTGATCATTTTAAAATCGCGGACTATGTTCTGGTATATCGTGAAATCGAGGTGCCAAAGCTAATTAACATACCTGAGGATATAGAATCCCTATCAAGAACTGAAAATTGAAAAATTTTAATAATAGGTTACATAATCATATCTTGAGCTTTCTCAAATTCTGCCGATAAACAGAAACAGTCGTTCTCCTTATTTCGTTCTACCCCGTTTGTTATCAGGCGGATATAAAATACTTGGATAGTATGTATCGTAAATGCCCAAAATGTGGCCATAAACGTCACGCGCATGATGAGGCAGAGGTAGATGTTTGTCCTGCCTGCGGTTTGATCTTTTCAAAATGGATGCAGAAACAGTTTAATAATCCGGATGCATTATATGATCGGCAATCTGGATATTCATCCAGCAAGCAGAACTTTGTTAACCGTGTTGCAACCCATTTGCTTTATGTCGGAAATCTTACTGGTCAGCCCCGTTCCTATGGTTATTTATTGATTTATCTATGTTTTTTTATATGGGGCTGGAGTTTTATTCTAACGGAGCTGAAAAGTCAGGAGCTCAACGCTTCTTTCATGCACACAATCAATCTGGTGTTTCATGAAGCAGGGCATGTCATCTTTCGCTTATTTGGTAGTTTTATGGCTGTTCTGGGAGGAAGCCTCCTGCAATTAATTGTCCCGTTAATAGTGTTGTTGATGTTTGTCTTCAAACACCGGGATAATTTTGCCGCCTCAATTGGATTATGGTGGTTGGCGCAAAGTATGATGGATCTCGTACCGTATATAAGTGATGCAAGAACACAGGAAATGTGGTTGTTGGGTGGTGTGCGTGGTAAAGATATACCTGGCATCCATGATTGGAACAATATTTTATCCCGCTTGGGATTGCTGGAATATGATCAGGTCTTGTCGACGTTGATTATGGTGATGGCAATTGGGTTAATGTTATTGTCTTTTATCTGGGGTGCCTGGTTATTAATAAGCATGCATAAATTGAACTCATCGATGAGATGAACTTTTATTAACCGGAGAGCGTAAATGCAAAACAAACTGATTGGTCTCGTTTTAGTTGTGGCTGGTGTGGGGCTGCTGTATTGGGGCTATAGTGAATCTCAGTCAATGACATCCCAGGTTTCAGAGGCCTTTTCCGGTTCCCCACTCGACAGAGTTATGTATAAATATATTGGTGGTGCTGTAGCATTAATAGCAGGCGTATATCTTTTTTTCAGAAAGCGGTAATGGTTGTTCTTGAAGTAAGAAAATTAAGTAAATACCATGATATTTGTCGGCATAGATATGCAGGGCATTTGAATATAATAAAATGATGATGTCTTTTTGCTGCTTGTGTATCTAGTAACTGCAAAGCCCAGCATCAGCGCAGGAAATCCCATTCTACTGGGGGTTCTATCAGGAATAAATTTACAAAATTCTAGAAGTGGTCTAAATGTCTTCTACATTTATAACTGATTATCAATAGCTTATCAGTGGGCATTAAACGTGCTCTTGTACATGAAAAATGCTATAAATAATAGAGCTATTTATAGCAGGAGGTGCGCATGATTGAACGACGTTTACATAAACGCGAGTTAGTCGATGCCCCGGTGCGTTTGTATCACCCTGTTTTAGGATCTTTGACGGGCAAAATCCGGAATCTCTCCAAAGGTGGTATGTATATCATCCTGGATGATGTTCCCAAGCTGCACGTAGGTAAGTGTGATGGCAAGCTTCATTGCAATTTAGTGAATATAGATGTGATCTTCTATATGGAATGTGTGCGTCTTACGGATGAGGGTATAGTGCTTGTTCATCTCGAAGAAGAAGCTGTAATACCCGAAATACAGGCTGATATGCAGCCTGCATTCTAACAAAATCAGATTTCCCGATTAATATCTCCTAAACATTCCGACTTGTCTTCAGGCAAGACGGAATGCTTCTCTTGTGTCACGGCTTGGCTCTATTAAAATCAATAAGACGTTCAGGCGTAATGAGTTATGTTTTACCATTATTCGAACTTTAATCACCAAGCAAAGCAAAAAATAAGAGAAATTTGCGATAATAAATTCCAGCAGCCCTGTTACAAGTAAGAAAAAACCGGCTAGGATTGAACCATGATTAGATGGTCTGCAGCAAGCGCAGTAAGAGACTATTGGTAAATCAGGTAACCAATGAAAGGTGAGCCATGAGCAAGTTTGATGAAATACGCCAGCAATTACTCGCCAAGCGACAAGAACTTCTGCAGCGAGTGGCAGATATTCAAAAGGATCTGCGTAATGAGGAGAATCCAATTGAGAAAGATTTTGAAGAACAGGCTGTGCAAATGGAGAACGAGGAAGTGCTGAATGCACTGGATGCGGAAGGGCGTGCGACCTTATTGAAAATTGATCATGCCTTGCAGCGCATTGAGGCCGGAAACTATGACATTTGTACCATGTGTGATACAAGGATCCCGATGGAGCGATTGCGGGTCATGCCCTATACCGAGCTATGCGTCGATTGTGCGGCTGAAGCCGAGGAATGAGGCCTAGTAGCTTGTAATTTTTATTTGTCATTTAGATAATAATGACAGCAAAAATAACCCAAGGAGAAGAAGAATGAAAACCCTGCAACGCTTCCTGTGCCTGCTAATGTCTTTAAGCCTGATTGTTTTACCCATTGGTCCGGCACAAGCGGCAATGATCGGCAATGGTCAGATTATCAATGAGGTTCAGGCTGAATTGAATCGCAGTGAAATATTACACATTCTCGATCGTGAAGCAGCACAACAACAGTTGATTGCGCTTGACGTTTCGCCGGATATGGTAAAAGAACGAGTCGCGCAGATGACTGATGCCGAAGTAGCGCAATTGAATCAACATCTGGCTGACCTGCCTGCAGGGGGCAGCGATGTACTGGGTGTTATATTAATATTGTTTATCGTTTTTATTATTACCGACATGCTTGGGGCAACGAATATTTTCCCGTTCGTGAAACCGGTTAATTAAACATTGCAATGCCATTATTGCTGATCCAACACACCCGCCGTCTGGCGGGTGTGTTGGTTTTGATCCTGCTGTTGGGGGGCTGTGCTGCTGCCAGGCAAACGGAGAAACTACATTCAACTCCGCCGGTGGATTTGCCTCCACTACAGGAACTGACCCAAACCCCTTTTTATCCCCAGCAGCAATATCAGTGTGGGCCCGCCGCACTGGCCACGGTTCTCAATCATCATGCAATCGCTATTAGCCCACAGGAATTGGTGCCCCAGGTGTACCTGCCCGCACGGGAAGGCAGTTTACAGGTCGAGATGACTGCGACGGCGCGCCGGTATGGCATGGTGGTGTATCCACTGCGGCCTGAACTGGCGGATCTGTTGGCGGAAGTGGCGGCCGGTTATCCCGTGCTGGTGTTACAGAATCTGAGCTTTAACTGGTTACCCCAATGGCACTATGCGGTGGTGGTGGGGTATGACCTGGTCAACTCGGAAGTGGTTTTACGCTCTGGCACCACGCATCGCTGGATAACCAGCCTGGCGGCTTTTGAACGCACCTGGAGCCGGGCCAATTACTGGGCGCTGGTGGTTCTGCCGCCCGACCAGATTCCCAGCACAGCGGAGCCATTGAGGTATCTGAATGCGGCCCTTGAACTGGAACAGACGAGCCAGGAAGAGGCTGCCTACCGGGCTTATGAGGCGGCAGCCAAGCGCTGGCCCAACTGGCCCCAGATCTGGCTGGCACTGGGCAATGCAACCTACCAGCGCCACCAGTTCCGCGAGTCGGTGGAGGCTTTTCTAAATGCGACCCGCCTAGAACCGGCAAATATGACCGGCTGGAACAACCTGGCTTATGCCTTGTTAGAACTGGGCTGTCCACAGCAGGCGAACCAGGCAATCGCTTGTGCGTCCGAACTGGCACCGCAGGACACAAATATTCAAGAGTCACAAAAAGACATTGAGGCAGGGGCCGGGGGGCGAAACCCCTCTGCTGAATGTCCCAGGATCCAGTGCCCTGTGCCTTGAATGCCCAGAGGTCAATCTGGCAGGGTGGCGCTCGGCAACCTCAATACGACTTTCGGACGCTGAAATTTTTTAATCGAGTAAAAGTCGCGCTAATCATCGAGTCACTGTGCCACCGTGGTGCACACACTGAAGACTAGCCTTTACTATCGGCTTGAGATTCAACAGAGCCCTGGCGGTTTTTTTAGCTATAGCGCTAAGAGTATGTCCAATTATCTATTATGTTTCTCATGTTGCTGCCGCTAAAATTACTAGGCCCAGCTTTAGGGTGGCGAGAGGTAACGGGTAAATCTAATTAAAGCACTGATATGGTCGTGGGTAATCACTCAGTTTTTATTGATCTTGAGCTAGACCCTGATATACGGGAGAGACGTCGCTGTGTGCGTATTGCCGTCAGTGCCAGGGTTTGTCTCAGTCACTCCACTTTCGGGGTAATCAATAGCTATTGCCGTGATATTTCCGATACCGGTGTCTATGTGGAATGGAAAAACAAGCCCCAATTGCCAGTGGGTGCCCATATCAAGATGCAAATGCTTGATTCGGCCATGCCGGAAATCGTTTTTAACGTGAAGATGGAGCGCTCTGATGAGGATGGAATTGGATTGTCATTTGTGGATTATGAGCTTGATGGGCAACGCTATCCCATGGAATCGCTGAAAAAAAAGGTGAATATAGCGGGTCGCAAGTCTTCCTGAGCAAACTGTCATGACCAGGCCGGAGCGCGAACGCCTGCGCGCCAACATCACCCAGCAAATTGAAACCCTGCAACAGGATATTGCCAACCTGGAAAGCCTGGTAATACCGATTGCCCCAGATGTGGCAATCGGACGTCTCAGTCGCATGGAGGCGATAGCCGAGCAGGGTGTAAATCAAACCAAGCTACATCAATCCCGCCACAAACTTGCCAGTCTACGGCAGGCCCTGCAACGCCTGGACAGTCCTGAGTTTGGCATTTGTGAGATATGTGACAAACCAATTCCTCTTGCCCGTCTGGCGCTGATGCAGGACACTAGAACCTGTGTCGCTTGTCTCGAAAAATCAACAGGGTAGCTAAACAGAATGGATGTAAAACAAGCCGTTGATAAATTAAATGGTCTCTTGCCCCTTGCGGCCCGCCAGCAGCAACTTGATACCGAATTGAGGGAACTCCATAAAGTCATTCTCGTTGCTTTCGTTGAGCAGGGCCGACCACTACCGATTACCGAGGCAGCCGGTCATTTATCGCAACACAGTGTGGAACAGGCCTTCCAGATCCTGGCGCAGAATGACCTGATAGTCCTGGATGTGGAACAGCAAATGATCATGGGGGCCTACCCTTTGACCTATGAGGTTACACCGCATGTGGTCGAGGTGAATGGCCACCCGATCAATGCCATGTGTGCACTGGATGCTCTCTCGGTGGCGCCCATGTTCGAGGTTGAAACCAACATCAAATCAAGTTGCGCTATCGATGGCACGCCGGTATCGATTCATATGCAAGGCGAACGGGTTACGTCCGTGGACGTGGGAGATGATCTGTATGTTGGTATCCGCTGGCAGGCACCCTGCGGCGCGGCGGCGCACAGCCTGTGTCGTGACATGGTGTTTTTGCTTGGCCAGGAGGCGGCCTCAAAATGGCAGCAGCGAAGCGAGATTGAGGGTTCGGTCTTCGATCTTCCCACCGCGGTTGCCACTGGGAGTGCATTTTTCCGACCCTTGTTAGCGGGTTCCGAGCCGTAACGAGGGTGTCGTCTGCCTGAGTCATTTGCACGATATTTTGCCAGCAACTCAATCACTTAGTTGCTATAATTGCAGTATTGATATGTACATTATTCGGGAGACCGGATTATGAATGAGCGACGTCAACACCGCCGTATCCCCTTTTCGCGCATTGTGAACGTAAGTGGTTCAGCTTGGCGACCCTGTTTGCTGAAGGCTGAGGATCTATCCCTCGCCGGTATGCGACTCTACAGTGAGCGTCCGGTTGAGATCGGTGAAACACTGGATTTGCAATTCTATGTCATGCCGCGTGGTGAGCCGCAGGAAATGAACGTACAGGGTCTGGTAAAGCACGTGGGACTCGAGAAGGAAGGTTATACGTTTGGTGTCGACTTTGTGTGACCTCAAGCGGGAAATCCGGAAACATATATGGGGCCTGAATATTCAGGCCCTGTTCTTTTATGAGCGTCTGACCCGTGATCGATGTTCAGTATGACCAACAGAAGCGGGAAGGGTGGATCGTATTACAGCCCAATCGTGCAGCCTCCTGGCGGGCTAACCGAATTTTTCTGCTGATGATCGGCGGCCTGTCTGCGCTAATAGCCGGGGTTTTTGCCCTTTTAGGAGCCTGGCTTATTCTGCCATTTGCCGGATTGGAGATCCTGTCGTTGGCCTCGCTGCTTTGGTATGTCAATACGATTCATTCCCGTCGGGAAGTAGTGCATTTTTCCGATGCCGAAGTGGTGGTGGAAAAAGGTCGCAATGCACCCGTTCTTAAATGGAAATGCCAGCGGCCCTGGTGTCGATTTAATCTCTACAACTCCCATCCCTGGTACCCTCAACGTCTCAAACTGCGTTGTCATCATCGCGAAATCGAGATTGGTGAATTTCTCCCCGAGAGCGAGCGGAGCGAATTGCGTGCCTACCTGCGCCAAATCATGAATCGTGACTGAGTTCTGGCGAGATAAGGCCTTGCGCGACCTCACTCCAGATGAGTGGGAGGCGCTGTGTGATGGTTGTGGCCGTTGTTGTCTCAACAAGCTGGAAGATGAGGATACTGGCGAGCTTTATTTCACCAATGTTGCCTGCCACCTGCTTGATCTGACTAGTTGCCGTTGCCGGGATTATTCCCACCGGGTTGAACTAGTGCCGGATTGCCTGGTAGTTACGTTGGCACAACCCGAAATGTTTGATCAATTGCCCGATACCTGCGCCTATCGTCGGCGGGCCGAAGGCCGGCCATTACCGGACTGGCACCCGCTGGTCAGCGGCGATCCCGAGTCCGTGCATATTGCGGGCATTTCGGTACGTGGCAAAGTGGTTTCAGAAGAGTATATCCACCCCGATCAATTGCCGGAACATATGATTAGTTGGGTCGTCCCTGGGCGGCGTAAAGCCCCGCTCTAAGCGAAATCGCTCCCCCTTATTGACCGTGTCACCGGAATCCCGCTGACGCCCTGTCAGTGCCAGTACACATTAGGTTAGAGAAAGGTTATTGCGTTCATCAAATACCGTCAGCAGCGCTGTGGGGGGCTGGGGGAGAGAACAGTTGCGAAATAAATACTGACTCGTTCTTATGGGTTTTTACTGAGCACTTCATGATCTTGGTCTATACTTGAGTGGAATCCATGGTTTTTCCATTGTCCCGGGCATCTCGCCGGAAAGGAGGCCTGACATGAAGCGACGTCTGTACTTTATCTTGCCCGATACACGCTTGGCCCGCACAGTTCATAATGAATTATTGCTTGCACGGGTCCCGGAAAATCGCATGCATGTGATTGCCGAAGGGCGTGTCGACCTGGAAGGTTTGCCCGAGGCCAGTCTCTGGCAAAGGAGCGATCTCTCACATGGCTTGCAGTTGGGCCTCCCTGTTGGCGGTCTGACGGGCGTGGTGGTGGGGGTCCTTGCCATACTGTTTGGCTGGATCGCGCCGGGCTATGAAGCCAAGACCATCATGGCCACAGTCCTGGCCGGATTGTTTGTGGGAACCTGGGCTTCCAGCATGATTGCGGTGAATGTTCCCAATACCCGTCACCAGACGTTTGAGTCTGATCTGCGGCAGGGACATATCCTGTTCATTGTGGACATCCCGGTCCAGCGGGTTGACGAGATTACCGAGCTTGTTACCCGCCACCACCCCGAAGCAGATATGCGGGGTGTGGAACCCAATATTCCTGTTTTTCCCTGAGTCTGGTTGCGTACAGCAACCCTGTTTCCCCGGTCGTTGGGTCCGGGGTTTTTTTTGCCTGTTGCACAGGGCTTCTCTACAATCGGCAATTCCGTAGCAAACAGATGGGGCTTGGGTTATATGAAAAGTTTGTTGCTGGTCGCTCACGGCAGTCGCCGTGAAGCCTCCAATGAGGAAGTTCGTCAACTCACCGCTCAGCTGGGCGCGCATGCAGGGAATCGCTATCAATCGGTTAGCTGTGCCTTTCTGGAACTGGCTGAACCGTCAATTCCGGATGGCATCGAGGCTTGTATTCAGGAAGGTGCCGAAGAGGTAATAGTATTGCCTTATTTTTTATCGGCAGGACGGCACGTGCAAGAGGATATTCCACGGGAAGTGGCAGCTAAACAACAGGAATATCCCGAGATACCGATACGCCTGGCACCCTATTTAGGTTCAGCTGAAGGGATTGCCGAACTTTTGCTGGGTGTGGCCGAATAACTCGTGGGGGTATACCCCTCAACGCAATCTGTGAGCGACAGTATTCGGGAATATATTTAATTTAAGGAGCAGTTATGCCAAGTTTTGATGTGGTATCGGAAGTCGAGATGCAGGAAGTGACCAATGGGGTCGATCAGGCCAACCGGGAAGTCTCAACCCGTTTCGATTTCAAGGGTACCAATGCCAGTTTTGAACTGAATGAATCCGTTATCACCATGAAGGCGGAAGCGGAGTTTCAACTGCAGCAAATGCTGGATATTTTGCAGACCAAACTGAACCGACGGGGTATCGATATCGCCTGTCTTGAGCTCGGTGACACACAGCAATCCGGTAAGGAAGTGCGCCAGGAAGTGACGATCCGCCAGGGTCTGGACAGTGTACTCAGCAAGAAAATCGTCAAGTTAATCAAGGACAAGAAGCTCAAGGTGCAGGCGGCCATTCAGGGCGAAAAAGTCCGGGTTACCGGCAAGAAACGCGATGACCTGCAGCAAGTGATCGCCATGCTCAAGGAAGCCAAGCTGGATTTACCCTTGCAATACAATAACTTCCGTGACTGAACCGGCAGCAATGCTGCGCCCTATAACTGGTTATCTTCTTGATGAGGACGGACACCGGGTCGCCGAACTTGCCTGTGGCCATCAGCAGCATGTACGTCATGCTCCGCCCTGGCAGCTCCGCGCATGGGTGGCAACGGAGGTTGGACGGCAGGCCCACCTGGGTGACCAGTTGCAGTGCGTCAAATTTGATCGTGGGGCCGCGCGGGATTTTTAATATATTCGCAATAAAAGTACTTCAATAGCTAATTCAATACTTTGTCACGAGAACCTTAGCCTGCTTGTTAAGAGTACGAGCTAAGCTGGCTTGAAAGCCATTCCGGGCGTGCTAAGGTTAATGAACCGGTTGAATCCCTGACCATCCCTCCACTCCGGCCAGGGTATTTTAAACAGCCCCTTGCAAGCACACTGTTGCTTGGCCTTCCCTCCCGGTTGAGCACTGAGTGGGAAGGTTTCTTTATGGGGTTGCCAATCATTCCCCTGTAGCGCCTGTGACTTAAATTGCTCAGAGCGGGTTTTATCTATTCAGGCTCAAGGTTTCATACCTGTATTTAACGGCAACTCTTTGTGGTGGCTATACTCGGCGATTGACCCGTCATAAATTTTGACTTTATTAAAGCCCAGTTGCCGCAAAACATAATAGCTCTGACTGGCGCGGTGGCCTGTTCGACAATACAGGTACACGGGTGATTCAGGGTCACTGATCCCCAGGGCCTGTAGTTGACGCTGGAGTTTTTTTGCAGGCTTGAGTCGGAAGCCATTGTTGAAGTCCACAGTCATATCCCACGGCCACCAGCGTGCTCCCGGAATATGTCCGCTACGAGGTTGACGTGGATCGCCGGCGTATTCTTCCTGCGTGCGCACATCCAAGAGTACGGCACCGGGGGGTAGCCGGGTGATTTCTGCCAGGGTGGCCAGGTTATCCCGGCCTTTTTTGTTCGCGGGCGAGTAGGTGGTTTTATTTGCCAGGGCAGGTTTATTGCTGACCTTACGGCCTTCCAGGATCCACTTAACCAACCCACCATCAAGCAGGGCGAGGCGTTGATGTCCAAGATCTTCCAGTTCCCAGTACAGCCGGCTGGCATTGAGGCCACCGAGATCGTCGTAGATCACAATCTGGCTATCAGGGCTAACGCCGAGCAGACCGAGGACCCTGATGAGTTGCTCCGCGCCCGCGCTATAACTGACTCCGAATCGATCTATTGTATTGATGGCGCTATAGGGTAAATGTAGGGCGCCTGGCAGATGAAAGCGCTGGTACTGGAGATCATCAGCCATATCAATCAGCGTGAGATTAGCATCATTTAAATGAGTCTCAAGCCAGGCAGTTGAGACCTTGGCGTCAGCAAGTACGTGTTGATGGACAAATAGCAATCCAACAAATAACAGGTTTTTCAACAGCAGGCATGGGTAGAAAGGATGCATCAAGATATCCAGGGCTGTGGTATGATTTTTTGAATTATAGCGATGAATAAACAAACAGCCTAAGTAATTTATGGCAAAGATTTTTTGTAAATATCATTCTGATGTCCCGGCGCGTTGGACATGCAGTCATTGCCTGATCAATTTCTGTAAAAACTGTATTCAAGCAGATAATGACGAAGTCCCGGTTTGCCCGGTATGTGGTAAGCCGGCTGTATCACTTGGAGCAGGCAATCTAATTCGGCCATTTTGGCAGCGTATTCACCAGTTCTTTCTCTATCCGTTACAGTTCCCGCCTTTGCTGTTCATGCTGTTTCTGACAGTCTTCAGCATAATATTCAATAAGTTGCCGGCTGATAAAATGCCATTTGGTATTTTGATTGAAATTGCCTTGATTATGCTGTTTATCAAATATGCGTATGCGATGCTTGAGCACACAGCACAGGGTTATCTCCAAGCCGAGCGGATTCAGGGTAAAATGTTGACAGAAAACCTGGAAACACCGTTCAAGCAATTATTCATTGTATTCCTGTTCCTGATCTTTTTATCTGAATTGGCCGCGCTGGATAACGAGGCACTTCTATATATAGGGCTGTTCGTTACGGCGTTGGTATTTCCTGCCAGCGTGATGGTGATGGCGGTAGAGCACAGATTCTTTCGTGCTATTAATCCGGTGAGATTGCTGGAAGTTATTCATCGGATTGGCGGTGCGTATTTTATTATGTGTCTATATTTACTCCTGTTGTTGGTTGGAGCCATGGAAGTCACGAATCTGATGGTTGAATACTTGCCGACAAGCATTTATATACCTGTCGGTAATTTTATCATCATGTATTTTATTCTGGTCATGTTTAACATGATGGGCTACGTGATCTATCAATATCATGAGATGCTGGGTTATAGCATTGAGCAGGAATACAGTGAATCTGGAACCTGGCCGCATGAGACAGAGCCTGCCCTACGTAAGGTGGAGATCCTTTTTCATGAGGGTAAGCTTGATGAAGCGCGAAAACGTTTAATTTCGATGATACAGGAACATCCGGGGAATTTGCTGTATCGGGAAAGGTTGCACCGACTAATTCAAAAAAGCGGTGATATGGAGGGGTTACGTAATTACAGTGCTGACTACCTTGTGAGGCTCATACTGGAAGATAGACCATCAGAAGCGATACGCGTGTATGGTGATTGCTACAAGCTGGATAAGGATTTTAAATTTGGTAATGGTCGGCAACGATTCCTCATGGCGCAATTGCTAGATAAGAATGGCCAGTCACGGGCTGCATTGAATTTATTAACCAACTTGCATATAGATTTCCCTGGATATGAGGGCATACCGGATGCGTATTTGCTGGTTGCCAAAATCCTGTGTGAGAACTTTAACGAAGATAAAAAAGCACGCCAGATACTGGAGTTTCTACAAAACAAATATCCCACACATCCTCGTATGCCGCAGGTCAAGGAATACATG
>Ga0224514_10000208_pt1 | contig 18085 bp, 3 predicted proteins | sample SF_May12_sed_USG_3_FD_169107 | JGI IMG/M metagenome (GOLD analysis project Ga0224514, IMG submission 169107) | Sediment microbial communities from San Francisco Bay, California, United States - SF_May12_sed_USGS_24 | ecosystem: Environmental > Aquatic > Marine > Sediment | place: USA: California... | reverse complement strand
ACCGCTTGTACGGTTTGATGAGGGGAGGCTGCGAATCCTGCCGTATTATCAACAGGTTCGCTGCCTTCTACTCTAAAGATTATTGTAAGCGCTCGATTGGCATTTTAAAGAATAGAAAAGCAGGAAAGCTAAAATTAACTAAATAAAGGTTATTTTTATGAAGGGTAATCAATTGAAATATAACTATCCGGTTGGGGCTTGATTAGAATTACCTAAAGTGCTATGGTTCCTTATTTTTGGCGGTCTTAGGGCAACTTTTGCCTCTTAAGCAGATAGATGTGTCCTGTTTTTTTTGGCGATTTTGCTCGCTTTGCCCGGAATATTTTAGTACCTGTGATTGACACATCCGGAAATTATTGGCACAAAAATTGCTTTTTGTCACTTTATAATAATTACATTTGTTACCATTTATCGAGGCGTTTTCCATGAAACCAGGGCGTAAAAGGCATATTGGTATAACACTATTTAGCTTTTTGGCAATATTTGCCTGCTTTTTAACGTCAACCACTCTTTTGGCCGATCCGCCTACAGTCAGTATTCTCTCTCCTTCTGACGGAATCAAAATTTACACAACGGGAACGGCCGATTACCCCGTAAAGATTGTTTTCAAAACCTGGGACCAGTCGGACGGCATCAAAACCAGCGGAACTAATGCATTTATGCTCTATTGGCAGCAGGGCGTAAGCAGTGGCAGCTTCAATATAACCACCTCCATTTCCTCCTGGGGACCCGTCGATACCGCTACCGACCTCTATCGGTCATATGACTGGATTCCCACCGCCGGTTCAGGCATTTACGCTATCCAGGTGCAGGCAACTGACAATGCCGGCGCTCCAAGCGTCGGCAAATCGAGAAAAATTTTCATTAATGTCAGCACCACAGCGCTGAACAACTTTAGTGGTTTCCCCGGTGACGGTAAACTGCTTGTCCGGGACAATGATAATACGATCTGCATGTCCTGTCATGCCATCAAGGCACATTCCTCGGCAGATATCAGTTCAACAACCTATGGAAACTGGGAAAGGGTTTGCCGCGATTGTCATACGCCTCACAATACGAGAAACATCTTTCTTCTTCAATCATCCTTCAAAATATACACAGGCATAAACCAGGCTTTCGCCTACAGAAAAAAAGTCGATTTCAGAAATCTTTCCGGTGAGTCGGCCTTTGGATTTGTAACCGAGTCCGGCAAGGAGCGGAGAGGTCCCTGTGAAGTTTGCCACACAAGAACCCGCAATACGGATAATACTCCCAGGTGGCGTAACTATACCTCCGAACCTGATGCTGACGGCCAAAAGCATAATGCGGGACTGGCATGTACGGATTGTCATTTACACGTAGACGGTTTTAAACCCGGTGAATCGGGAGGAGACTTTGATTGCAGCGGCTGCCATGCGGATCTTTTTAACCCCATGAACAGCGCTGATGACGGATACCACCATTTTATGGATAATGGCGGTGTCGATAAATTAATTTCGTCGGACTCAAAATACCCTCTGTTAACGGATGTAATGGGGGATGCTACTGATAAAAGGCGGCGCTGCCTCATGTGCCATGTTGACCATGACATATTCAGGAAGGAGATTAATCCTTTAAGCAAGGGAAGGGGGCACAACCTGAGGCCGAATATTTCCGTGCTGCCGACGCTTACTTCGGGAGTCAATACGGATTTTCTGGCTTCGAATATTGATGGTGGAATATGCCTTTCCTGCCACAAAAGGTCACAGACCAAGAGCTATACTCAGCCCGATGGTACGACGCATACACCGATAATAAATAAAACGCTCTTTTTGGACAGCCCCCATAACTACGAAGTAGAGGCAAGTTTTAATTCGTCGGCCTATAAATTTAAAGCTAACTGTTCCAAGTGTCACATCGATACGATAAATAAAACCAAACAGACCTCAGGCAATCAATTCGGGCCGCACTATTCCGTTGTAAGAAAGATTAACGCCGTAACGACGAGCGGCAATAATCTGGGCACCGTCTCCGCTTCTACCGATGATACGCTCGTTGATGATAATGACCCCATAGAGTGGGCCGATAATATCTGGCAGGGTCGTACAGTCAGGATACTTGAAGGAACCGGGGCCGGTCAGAGCCGCTATATTAAGGGCAATATTCTGAAAAATACGCTGCAGATATCCCCGAACTGGACGACTAATCCTGATTCAACGAGCATTTATCTTATCGGCCTTTCAAGGGAGGTTGACGACGGATTTTCCACAGGCGGCAACACGACAACAACCTTGAGAGACAGGGACGCATCCTGGATTACCAATTTCTGGGTTGACCGGCCCGTGACGATTGTAAAGGGGACCGGCTATGGGCAGACGAGACAGGTTATGAGTAATACGTCGACAACGCTCACGATTTCCGGGGCTGATCCCTGGGACCTTACACCTGATACGACAAGTAAGTACTCCCTCGGAGACCCTTCCGAGGAGGAAGTTTGTTACCGCTGTCACAGCGAGCAAACCAATCCCTACGCCGGTTCGAAAAAAGGTTGGTTCAATGTTCAGACCTTTGATAATTCCAAAGTGCTCAAGATGGAGGAACTCTTTTATGCCAGGGGTGAGCTTCAAAAGGCCTCCGGATCGGGTGTGGGCAGTATAACGGCTGCCGTTAATCCCGGCTGGTCTGTTGATCAATGGGCCGGTCAGAAGGTCAGAATTGTTGCCGGCCGTGGTGTGGGGCAGGAGGTTGGGGTCGATTCGAATACAAATAACCAGTTGTATCTTTTGCAAAACTGGACCGCCCTCGATAACGGAGTAAGGCCCGATAATACGTCAACCTTTTTTGTGGGCGCCGGTAATCCCTTCAGGCACCGCATGGAAAAGTACTTTGCCAAACATCGCTCTGATGAAGCGGAAGTCGCTCCTGATAGCGCCACATCGACAGGATGGTTTAATGATCCCACAGTCACAAACGGACTTCATTCAGGTTGCCAGGATTGCCACAATCCCCATGGCAACAGGAAGCCCGGTGACGATAACGGCATTGCAGAATCGGGATCGACTACGCATCTTAGAGACAGTGACAAATCAACGACCTGGACGAAAGATATGTGGCGCGGTTATACCTTAAGGCTCATGGATGGAACCGGGCGCGGCCAGGACAGGATGATCACCTTTAACACAACGACCAGTGTTCATGTGGGAGCGCCCTATGTCACCGCTTCTCCAGGGGCCGGCACCTATTATATTATCTCTCCCAACGGCACGCCGGACAGGGGCAACAAACTCTGGAATCCCAATAGCGGAACATGGGGGGTTAATGTGACCTATCAGCCGGGCACGCCTCCCGTAAACACCATGCGCGGACCGACCTTCACAAAGAACAAGGACCTTATCGGCGGGACGGACAAAGTCTACCAGCTTTGTTTCAAATGCCACTCGGAATATGGCTGGGGCACATCGGGAACGCCCTTTACCATTCCCGATAGTATAGGAACGTCTAATTATAATTACAAGGAAGGGCCTTCAACGGATATTGCCGAGGAATTTAATCCCAATAATCTCGGTTATCACCCCATCGTTGATATCGGCGCAAACCAACCGATTCTTGTTATGGGTGATGCGCCTGTTAACGTTGTTGCAGCGGAAATGATTGCCAGTGGTGCAGGAAGCAGTTCGTCGGCGATAGCCTATGACAATCAATGGACTCCCAACAAATATAACGGGCAATGCGTTGAAGTTACAGCCGGCAACCTTTTGGGACAGATCAGATCAATAAAGGGAAGTAATTCAACTTCAATTTCGGTGGATCCCGCCTTCAGCGCCATTCCTAATGCCCTTACCCGGTTTCACATCAGAAAATGCAGCATCTATAATGTAGGCGCCGGTTATTCAGGCTCTTCAACACCATGGCCAAGGTTTACAAAAGGAACAATAAACCTCTATGCCGGTAATTCAACAGTGACCATCAACGGCCTGAGCGACGGTATTCCGTCTACCGTTATCAAGGGCTGGTATATCTATGCCGGGGAGCTTCGGACCGGCATAAATACGACGGATACGCCGAGGGCCGACGGTTGCTCCGCCACGGCCCCCTGTCCTCCCATGTTGTCTACAAAAGGTTGGTACCAGATCGTTGATATCGCTCCCGGCGCGAGTGATCCATCGACGGGAAGCGTGGATCTCGTCGTTTCACCGGCCCCTGCTAGCGACTGGTCGGGTTCTTATGCCCTTACGTCAGGGCTTGGCAATACCTTTGTGCCGCCTTACGGTCCCTGGAGTGTGATAGCCTGCCCCGATTGTCACGATACGGATGATGCACGAAATCCATCGGGGCCCCATGCCTCTTCCAGGCAGTGGATATTGAGGACACTGGAAACGCAGTCCTTCCCCTGGTATTATGGCGGCATTAATTCATTCACATCTACGACGACGATTTCCACTATTAAAACGGTTTCCTATCCTGACGGCGGTGATACGGGCTGGGGTGATACCTATATGTATATGCCCAACTATACCTGCCTCAATTGCCACAGGCCGGATGTTTATGGTTCCAGTTCAAAAAGCCCGGTGCGGGATGTTGTGCCTTCGGGTTCGGCCTTTGATAACTATTCATGGCAATATCTATCCAGGGTGCCCCATGTTCCTTCTAACCGGGTTTACGGTACGAATCCGCTTGAGAATACATACGGCATCAGCTGTATGAGTTGCCATGGCGGTGATAACCGGCCTGAAAAGGGTACCACATCTCCGGGATCTCCAGACCTTGCCCTCGGTGGAATTCATGGATCCAATCTTGGTGTAGGCAGAGGCGGCACTGTTTTTGGCGGGCCTACTTACAGTCTGCGCGGGCGCCGTTTACTTAACGGCGCGGCATGGAACGGTGTAACAAGAGCAAGTACGTCTACCGGGACCATATGTACCTATGGCGGTACTAATCCTGATGCTGTCAGTTCCTGTCTTTCATCAACAAATCGCTATTCATGGGCCGGCGCGAAGGCAAACTACCCTTACTTTTCCGGTGGTGACGCGGCCGGTACTTCTCTTGTCAGCGCCGAGGCGGCTAATGTGCCCCCTGGAAATAACGGGCCTAATAGCGGAGACAGGGTTATTATTACCTTCAGCGCCGAAACGAATGGCGATACCATTACAATTAACAGCAGCACCATTAACAGCATACTCGATCTCGGTCCCGGAAAGAGCTGGCTCAGCGGTGACGGACAATTGGGAGGGGGCCTGGGGGTATGGAGTACGGCAACCTACCTCAATGACACATTGACGATTACACTTTCCGACAGTGGGGGCATGCCTTCCGTCAGGGTCGGTGATACGATCACCCTGGATGGTACCATACTGGGCGGTGACGGTGGACAGATCATAGATACGATAACTATTACGGGCAACTTTGACGTGAGGCCCATGAGCGCTGTTGCCTCTGATATTAACGGCGGCGGGCCCGGTATTCAGGAGAAAAAAGACCGGGTGACGCTCATTTTTGACGACCAAACGGCCGGCACGGCCATTAATGGAACGAATATAGATTCGGCACTCGTGCTTAATAACGATCACACCTGGAAAGAAGGGCCGCTGGGTATATACAGTTCAGGCTGGAGCAGTACGAACTATCCTGACGATACGCTGACTATAACCCTGAACAATATGACCAGTTCAAGCGCCATAGACATTTTGGATACCATTACCCTTGACGGCGTAACTATCAAGGATGTCCTGGGAAGCCCCGTTACAGGGTCTTTCCAGCTTGTGGGCAGTTTTGATTCCATGCCCGACGGCGTTGTCGGTTTCTGGAAGCTCGAAGAATCGAGCGGCACTACCGTTTACGACGAATCACCCTACGACAACAAAGGGGTGAGGATAGGCGCCACACAAACCGTCCTGGGGAGGCGAGGCCGTTCCTACTCTTTTGATGGATCAGGGGGAGACCGGATTGAAGTTGCCGACAGCAATCAATTCCTTAACCTGACAAGCCAGGCGTCGATTGAATTCTGGATGAAAAGGGATGCCGCTCCGAACAATAGCCAGGTTTATGTTGAAAAAAATGGTGTTTTCACCATCCAGGATTTGACGAATACCGGAAGAATAAGCTTTACCTGGAACGGTACGCTTTTAACGACACCTGCGGCCCTGGAGAATGACAGATGGTATCATATTGTTGCAACCTATGACGGCGCTAATATGTACATGTATGTCAATGGTGATCCGGCGGCGGGGCCACAGTCGGCAGCCAGGGCTTCAGCCAACAGCTATAGCCTGTTTATAGGCAGCAATTCCTTATCATCATTCACGGTGAAAGGTTTAATTGATGAAGTGCTTATTTACAACAAGTCCTTATCGCCGACGGAAATAAGAGACAGGTACGGCGCATGGCTCGTCACTGCGGCGGCGAGTGATACTTCCGGCCAGGGGGCCGGTATCCAGGAAGGTGATGAGGTAATTATCACCTTTGACGGGGAGACGAACGGACTGCTTGTCGATGAAAATAATATCAGTTCTGCTCTGTTGCTTAGCGCCGGACACACGTGGAAAGAAGGAATTCAAGGTATCTATAGTTCCGCCTGGAGAAGCATAAACTATGCTAATGATACACTGGTTATTACCCTGAATAACATGACGTCGACAGATGCCGTTGCCAGCGGTGATAAAATTCATCTCAACGGGACAATGAAGGATTCACTCGGTCGTTCCATTCTGGATTCAGTCGTCATTAGCGGTGATTTTGACATACCTTACGGCGCCCTTGGCTATTGGAAATTTGACGAAGCAAGCGGGTCATCGGCAAGTGATTCTACCTTCTACAATAATTCCGGCACCCTTGCCGGCGGCACGTGGACCAATACCAGCTATAGCGGCTACGCCATTGATTTTAGTTCATCATCGACAGGGGTGAATGTTACCGACTACAATAATTCTCTCGATCTGAAGTCGTCGGGCAGCCTTGAAGTCTGGGCCAGAAAGAATTCTAATGCCGATTACCAGACTTTAATGGCCAAAGGCAGCACTGCGGCTTACCGGTTAACCGAAATGGGGACCGGCGGCAAGCTTACTTCCCGATGGGGCCAGCCGACAATAGACAATTATTCGACCGATTTCTCTCTTCCGGCAAATGCCTGGAATCATATTGTATTGACTTACAATGGAGGCAATCTTCTCTACTATGTTAACGGAGAGTCGGCCGGTGGCGGCACTTACTCGACTGATGCCGAGGCAAATAATGATCCTCTCTGGATCGGTCACCGGAACGGGGCCTTTGGTTATGACGGAATCCTTGACGAAGTCATTGTCTATGAGAAGGTGTTGGACCTGGCCGAGATTCGAAGCCGCTATAAGGTGAAGCTCGATAGCGCTGATGCTGCTGTAGGCGATAATACACCGGGCATCCAGGCTAATGACCAGGTAGTTATCAGATTCAAGAGCCCCACAGCCGGCGGCACCGGTCTTTGTACCGATACTGCAACTATAAATACGATTCTGGACCTTGATGAACCACTTGGCACCTGGGGACCAATGTCAACGGTTCAATGTGTCTGGTCCAGCAATCCTCACAGCAATGATACGCTTACTGTAAGGCTGGAAACAGGCGCCAACGTGGGTATCGGTGATACGATTACTCTCGGAAGCGGCGCCAACGCTATCAGGGATACTATCGGCACAGGCCGTGAAATATCGGGTTCCGTCCAGATAGGGGGCACATTCGGCACCGTAGCCAATGAACCGGTCAATGCCGTTGCTCACTGGAAGCTGGACGGCATCTCCGGAGCGGTTGCAGATGCGACCGCTAATGGTAATGACGGATCCGTTGTCGGCGTGCCGACCCGGGGTATAACGGGACGCTTTGACAAGGCTTTCAGCTTTGATTTTGACTTGCCTCCGGAGCGGGTTGCCGTGCCTGACAGTAACTCTCTCGATTTGACCAGGGCCGGTACTGTAGAGATGTGGATAAATAAAAGTGACCATGGCAACAAGACTTATTTGAGTAAGGGAGATGCATACAGTCTCAAGGGAATTAATTCCGGTGAAGTTGTCTTCACCTGGGCAAATCCGGACAATAAGGTTACTTCACCTGATGAACTTTCTCTCAATGAATGGCACCATATCGTGGGGACTTACGACGGCACTTCGCTAAAACTGTATGTCGATGGGAAACTTGTCAAAAGGGAACCCTCGAGAATTATTGATGCCGCCGGAAATACTAACATTTTAACCCTGGCTTCTGATAATGGCTCCAGTGACTTTTACGGGATAGTTGATGAGGTTGTTATTTATAACCGCGCAATAGATGAACTTGAAGTGGAACAGCGTTATGGCGCGTGGCTTGAAAGCGCTGTTGCCAGTGACGCAACGTTCGGAGGCACCGGAATCCAGACTGACGATGAGATAATTATAAGCTTTGACGGCGAGACCAATGGCGATCTTCTTCTTCCCTCAATATCGGCAGTGCTTGGGCTGAGCAGTGGCAGCTGGGGGTCATCAAGCGTTTATACATGGAGTAATGCCGGCGGCAAGACGAATGATACGCTTACCATCACGCTCACCAACGATGCCAATATTACGCCGGGAACCAAAATTACCCTTGATGGCACGATAAAGGATACCTTGTTAAGGCCCATTATTGATTCCATCGATATAACCGGTGGTTTTGATGTCCCGGCCGGCGCTGTTGCTTACTGGAAGTTTGATGAAGGAAGCGGCGCCACTATAGCGGATTCAACCTTTCATAACCATACCGGGACCGCTTCTAATACGTCATGGACCAATACAAGCTACGATAATTATGCGCTTGGCTACAACGGCTCCAATAGTCTGGTTTCTGTTAATCATTCGCCATTCCTCAACCTCACCACTCAGGGCAGCCTTGAGGTTTGGGTAAAGAGGAATGCAGGCGACTTCGGATTCTGGCCCTTGATTTCCAAGGGAACTGCAGATGGTTATGAGATAGGAATCCATGCTTATAGCGGACTGGTTGCCGTCAAGTGGGGCAACTTCCTCACTTACGGAATAACCTCTGCTACGGCGCTGCAGCCCGGCGTATGGAACCACATTGTCGCCACCTACAACGGCAATACGGATGAACTCAAACTTTACATAAACGGAAAACTTGATAATACGGTTACGTCCTATACGACCAACGCCGTTGTAAACAGCGACAGTCTCAAGATAGGAGATGGCGCCGGTATCAATTATAGTGGAATCATTGATGAAGCCCTTGTTTATAATGACGAGTTGATTCTTTCAGAGGTAGAAAAACGGTTTAAGGTGAAGATAGAGAGCGCCGAGGCGATAGCTGTCAATAATGCGCCCGGCATACAGGCCGGTGACCAGGTAATAATCAGGTTCAGAAGCCCGGCGGCCAATACCGCTGTCTGCGGAAGTATCTCGGCTTCACTGGCCCTTAATAGCGGCAGTTGGGGAACACCATCATCCTGTATCTGGACAAACAGCGGCGCTCATGCTTACGGTTATGATACCCTGACTATCACACTTCCCGCATCAGGCGCTACGGTAGGCGTCGGTGATACGATCACCCTTGGCAGCGGCGCTAACGCTATCAAGGATACTATCGGCGCGGGCCGTGAAATATCCGGTTCCATACAGATTAGCGGCACATTCGGCACAAATGCCAATGAGCCTCTTAACGCCGTAGGTTACTGGAAGCTCGAAAGCAACGGCAATGATTCGACTGTCAATAACAATCACGGTGTTGTCTCGGGAGGCCTCTGGACTCCGGGCAGATACGGACAGGCGCTCGACTTTGAAAGGGATACGTCAGACAATGTTTCTGTTCCCGATGCCAATTCGCTCGATCTTTCCAAGGCGGGAAGCGTGGAAGCCTGGATCAGGAAGGAATCAGATAATGCAGGGCAGACTATCGTGAGTAAAGGGTCTGCTTTCAGCTTATACGAAGAAATTGGCGGAAAAGTCTCCTTCCAGTGGGCAACGGCAGCTAAAGTGACTTCAAATACGGTTTTGAGTGCCGGAAAGTGGTACCATGTGGCCGGTACCTATGATGGCAGCGCCATTACTATCTATATCAATGGTCAGCCGGAGAATTCAATAAGTCACATTGTTGATGCTGCGGCAAACAATAACCCGCTGACTGTGGGCAATCAGAATGGAAGCAATTACTTTGACGGCGTCATTGACGAGCTTGTTGTCTATAACCGTTCCGTTACGGCGCCTGAAGTCCTGCAACGTTACGGCGCATGGCCCACAAGCGCTGTTGCCAGCGATCCCTTGCCGGAGGCTTCCGGTATTCAGGCGGATGATAAGATTGTTATTACTTTTGACGGAGAAACGAATGGGGATATTATCGGCAGCATTCCGACAGCGCTTGGACTGAACGGCGGCGGCTGGGGGTCAACGAGCGCTTATATGTGGAGCAATGATGGCGGCAATATAAATGATACGCTGACCATAACACTGACGGCAGATGCCGATATCGGTGTGGGCGATACCATTACTTTACAAAACGGTGTGATCAAGGATACGCTCCTGCGGGCTATTTCCGCTTCAATTCAGATTACGGGCACCTTTGGAACGGATGCAGATAAACCGGTCGGCGCCGTTGGTCACTGGAGTTTTGATGAAACGGCGGGAACCGTTGCCAATGATTTAACGGCAAACAATAATAACGGCACGGCCTGGGGCTCCACTCCCTGGTTCGATCCGGGCAGATATGACAGAGCATTCAACTTCGATGGTTCGGCAAATTATGTCGAGATGGCTGATAAAAATTCTCTTGATCTCATCGGTGAAGGAAGTATCGAACTCTGGATTTACAAGGATGGATATAAAAATAACCAGGTCTGGGTCAATAAAGGAGAGGCCTATGGTATCAGGGACAACGGTGTGACGGGACAGGTGGTCTTCTGGTGGGGCAGCACGGCGAATACACTTACCTCGGCAACCCTCTCCACAGGCGAGTGGCATCATGTTGTTGCCACCTATGACGGGACGGATATGTACCTATATATTGACAAGAATCCCGCATTGACCGTAACCGGAGCGTCGACCCTGGATGCAGCGGCTAACGGTAATCCGCTCAGAGTTGGTGTTTCTTCAGTGCTTGGCGATTACTTTGACGGGAGAATCGACGAGGTAGCGATTTACAATAAAGCCCTTACCTTTGCCGAGGCGGAAGAACGCTACGGCGCCGGAGTGACAGGCGCCGTGGGCGCTGATTCCACCATAGCGGGCGCAGGATTGCAGGGTGGCGATAAGGTGCTTATTACCTTCAACGGGATGACAAATGGATCTGCCCTTACCAATTTAACCGTTAACAGCGCGTTAAATATTACCGGCAAGTCCTGGCTCGATGGTAATGGAGACCTTGGCACGCCGGGGCCTGCATGGACTTCCACTAACTATAGCGACGATACGCTTGCCATTACTCTTGGTGATAACATCAGTCTGCCTGATATTGCCATTGGCGATACGATCGATCTTGATGGGACGATAAAAGATCAATATAACAGGGGAATAAGAGGTTCGGTGACTATTACGGGAACATTCGACGTCCCTGTTGATGCCATTGCCTACTGGCGTTATGATGATAGCGGATATACGGTGACTGATGAGACGGATAACAATCTAAACGGGACTTCCTACAACGGCGGCTTCCTGGACGCTACCTGGACGACGGGTAAGATCGGCAGCGGACTTGCCTTCGACGGCAATGACTATGTTGACTATGGCGAGAATGCTGCCTTTGTCCTTGCCAGCAGCTATGCCATAGAGGCCTGGATCAAACCGACCTCTTTCGATAGCAGTATTGAAGACAGCGCCATATTCTTTAATTCAGACGGAGCAGCCATAAGGTACAACTTCTCCATACACAGTGATGGCAAGATCGGTTTCTCTCACAGTCCTGATGTTAATGGCTCTCTGGGCGGTAAGGTCCTTAGTCAATCGACGGGTACACTGACGCTTAACGAATGGAACCACGTTGTTGTTACGAGGAGCGGCAAGAAAAGCGCAAGTACGGCACACGACACAACTTTCTACATCAATGGAACTGCCAGCGGAACATTTGACGATGATCATTACGATGTGTCGTCGAGCATTAACATCTGGACGGGCAAGTCCAATATCGGCGGTGATAACTTCTTTAAAGGGGTCATTGACGAGGTAGTTGTCTTTAACCGTTCTCTTAGCGCATCTGAGGTTAAAACGCGCCGCCGGACCTGGATGGAAAGCGCAAGAGCAAAGGACCTTTCGGCAGGCGGTTATGGTATTCAGGCAAATGATCAGGTGGTTATAACATTTAATGAGGAGACCAACGGACCGCTTGTTAACAGCAACATTGACTCTATTCTCGTTTTAAATAACGGCCATTCCTGGCTGCCTGACGGCGGTGGTCTTGGCGGTCCGGGATTCGCCGCATGGTCGACGGTGACCTATCCCAATGATACGCTGCATGTTGTTTTCAATAATACTACGGGAAGTCTTGCTGTAGCGCCGGGCGACGTGATAACGATTAGCGATACCATACTTGATGGTTTAAAACGACCTCCTCTAAATGACAGGATAGTCATTTCAGGAAGCTTTGCCTCCATTCCCGCAGGCGCTACGGCTTTCTGGAAGTTTGATGAGGCGCTAACCAGTGGTGACAAGGTTATAGATGCAACGACGAATAATAATCACGGAAGCTTAATAAACACGGTTACCCGTACCGAGACGAGCCATGAAGGAAGAGCGCTCTCCTTTGACGGTATAAATAACTACGTGGAAGTGCCGGGGGCGAACCTTAATATTGACACCTATCTGCGTATTGATTTCTGGATCAAGGCGGGCAACCAGGACAGCGGTGATGGCATTATCACGAGTGATGCCTTTGAGGTCAATGCCTGGTCGTCGGGCGAGCTGGAGATAAGATTGAAGACGGGCACCGAATGGGAAGGATGTCTTCGCGGCGTCTCTGCTCCCACCTTTAGTAACAGCTGGCATCATGTTGAAGTTACCTGGGATGGTTCTCTCATTAATCTTGTCGTTGACGGAACGCCTTACGGCCCTTCATGTACAACAACGGGCTCGTCTCTGTCGGCAGCGACGGAGGTCAGGCTCGGTACTTCCCTTGCAGGTGGGAACTACTTTAACGGCATGCTGGATGAAGTCATCATATTTAACCAGCCCTGATGGAGATGCAAATTTATTAATTAAGGAGCTTAAATCCCCTCGGGAGGGATTTCTGAGAGGATCCATTATTTTAACTATGGCTAGTTTGCGCAAACCCTTTCTCTGCCTGCTTTTTTTCCTGTTTATGGCTTCCTGCTCCGACAGGAGCAGCCCTGAAGAAAGGCAGATAAGGCAGGTCATAAAATGGTATAACGAGGCGCTTGTAAGAGTCTATCAAGAGCTTGATGTTCAATCTCTCGATGGTCTCACGACGGGGCAGGAAATCGGCAGGGTCCGAATGATCGTATGGAAATTCAAGGCCGAAAAGAAATACATGGAATCGGAACAGAAGGAACTGGTTTTTAAATCGATTTCAATGACGGGCCCTGAAAGCGCTGATGTTGAAACGGCGGAAAAGTGGAAATTCAGGCACTTAAGGGCAAAGACGGACGCCGTTTTGCAGCCCTGGAAAGATGAAGATTATACCATGTACTACCGCATGGCTAAAATGGAAGGCAAGTGGGTCGTTGAAAAAGCCCGGCTGGTCCGCAAGGACCTCGATAGAAATCCAAATTATATCAATCATTCTTCAATGGTAATAAAGGGTAAATAAGCCCGCCTCTCAAAAGCGAGGAAAATGAAAATAACCGGTTTTTCCTCCCTTCCGCCAAGTATATGTGAAACCGCTTTTCTTATTTAAGTCCGCCCAGAAAAAAATAGCTATTTGGCTGCAATGTGGTTATTTAGCGGCAGTCCGCCCAATATTATTGATCTATGTGGCATTAATGTGTTAAAAAGCACTTTCTGTTGCTTTTGGATAGTATTGTGCTGCATTTCAAGCAGCCAAATGGCGGAGCGCGCTGCTCCTCTCAAAAGATTTAGTCAATTAGTTTCATTTCTTCGCAAATTTATACTTTAATATCAAGTGCTTATACATTTTTCCTGTTATTGTGGAAAAAAGTTATTTTTCGTTCATATTAATATTTTTTTGACTACCCGATATGGAAAGAAAAGCCTAAATAAATGGCATGTTTCTTGCCCATTAGGGTAGTAAAGGGCTCTTTAGCCTTACGGGTTTACCCTGCAACGTCAGTCATCATATTGTTTTGTTATAATTTAAAGGAGAGCTATGGCGGGTAATCATTGCATGCTTTTTTTGGAAGATCGCATAAAAGCGGCTTTGCGGGATTAAAGCATAATGATCATAATAAGGAGTTTATTTGCACTGCTTGATAAAAAAAAGTGAAGTTTTGAAAAAGGGGGTTCAGGCAGCTGAAAATAAAAATATTTCAGCATCCAGATCTGTGGCGCTGGCGGTTGCTCTTTTTATCCTCTCAAGTCTCTTTTTGTCCTCTCTTGCCTATGCCGATTCTGTTGGCCCGACAATAAGTATCTATTCCCCGTCGGACGGCAAAACGGTCTGGACTGACGGCAATGGCGGCTCCTACCCTGTAAGAATCGTTTTCAGAGCCATTGATGTGGGCGGTGATACACCACTTAACGCAGGTTCCTTTGAACTGGGAGTTGACGGCGCATGGGAAGCCGCAGGACTTGTTCAATGGGGCGCCAAGGTTGATTTCTATTATTACGATTGGGATATTCCCGTCACCGGTGAAAAGCCTTATTTACTTCAGGTCAGAGGTCGTGACAGCCTTGGTAATCCGGGTTATTCAAGAGAGATGACGCTTAATGTAAGAGTTGCTCCTGTCGATGTTTTTGGTGGCTTTCCGGGAGATGGCGCTCTATTGGTCAGGGATAATGATAATACTTTATGCATATCCTGCCATGAACTGAAATCTCATTCCTCTGCTGATGTGGAGTCGGCCAAATATGGTAACTGGGAAAGGGTCTGCCGCGATTGTCATACGCCCCACAACACAAGAAATATTTTCGTTCTTGCTTCTTCCTTTAAAATTTACACCGGTGCAAATCAGGATTATGCCTACAATAAAAAGGTCGACTTCAGAAATCTGTCGGGCCAATCGTCTTTTGGTTTTGTTACCAAAGGGGGTAGTGAAAGACGCGGGCCCTGTGAAGTATGCCATACAAGAACACAAAATTCCGACGCCTCTCCCCGCTGGAGGAATTATACTTCCGAACCGGACGTTGACGGCTTTCAGCATAATGCAGGCATTAGCTGTATCGACTGTCATACCCATGAAGGGGGATTTAAGGGTTCCTGTACTTCCTGCCACGGATTTCCACCTGCTACGGCAGGAACGCTGCTTGGCGGGGCCGATACGACGGGTGGTTCCAATCCGACAGGATCACTAACTGCCGGAGCGCATGGGAAGCATGCCACCGTATATGGTGAAACGAGCGCAACCTGTAATAAATGCCATAATGGCGGTATGGGGTCGAACAATGCCGTCGATGGTACGATTAATTTCGATTTTAATGCCTTTGGCCTTTATACGACGGGTGATTACAAGGGCCGCAGCGGCATTATTAATTATACCTACAGCGGCCCTGATGTAGGCACCCTGGATGACTCCATGACCTGCCAGAATGTCAAATGCCACGGTGGGGGCGGGTGGCTCACCTCCAGCGGCGGCACGATGGAAGATCCCATATGGAGCGATGCGGCCACAGGGCAGTGCGGAGACTGTCATGGTGTGAAGAAGGTTGCCGGCAATGGTGACTGGCCAACGACAAATGGCCATGCAAAGCATGCCGGCACAGGGAGCGGCGAGTATGATTTTATGTGTAAGCTTTGCCATAGCGCCACTGTTCTCGGCACGTCAACTTCACTAAACAACAGTAATCACGTTAATGGCCTGGCGACGCTCAGCCTTTATACGGCTGATGGCCGTATTGCGGCGAACAGCTCTTACGGTGGTGACAGCACAGTTAACAGTGGTTTCGGAAGTTGTGATAATCTCTATTGCCACAGTGAAGGAAACCGGTTCAGCAACTTTTCTGCGCCCAACCAGGTTCTTAACTGGAACCAGACCAGGGCCTGCAACTCCTGCCATGGTAACAGTGCTTACAGTGGCTGGACGTCGGCTATGCCCAACTACCCCAATAACTCACCCAAAGCAAACTCCCACGCACCTCACGTGCTTAGCGGCATTCAGTGCAAGACCTGCCATGCCTCGACAACGGCAGATAATGTAAGTATAAAAAACACCGTTGTCCACGTAAATGCCTTCTACAATCTCAGTGTAGGTGACGGTATGGCAGAAGGTTTTTACGCCTACTCTACATCGACAAAAACCTGTTATAATGTGACCTGCCACGGTGGTGCCGGCAGCTCCGTCGTTTGGGGCAGTACGGGTATTTCATGTCAGAGCTGCCACCTTTCAGCAAATGATACAGATGATTTCGTTTATAATAATGCTATCCAGGCAAAAATAGCCCAGTCACAGTGGACAAGCATCGGCCACGGGAAAACGACGGGAACCTATGCCTATACCGGTAACAGCGCTGCAGCCAAGATTTGCACCGATTGTCATACCAATACTGTCGGTCATGGGGATGCGGCTAATCCCTTCAGGTTGATGACCAGCGATCCTGACGGCTTCTGTCTAAAGTGTCACGGTACAGGCAGCCAGCTCCAGGGAAGTGGATTTAGCTCAATTACAGGCGTTCAGGATCACTCTTACGCAAACCTGTCCACTAATGGTTACAAGAATCTTACATCCTGGCGATTTATACCCAAGTGTATCGACTGTCATGATCCACATGGTGACAGTAATATTGCTATGATTCATAGTAAGGTTGCCACTAATGGATCTGATACCAAAGGCATACCTAATGCCTTCACCAATACTTCAACGGTCATATTTACAAAGTACACGGGAGTTTACAGTTTCGGTATGGCTGACGGAACGAGCACTTACATCTGTGAATCCTGCCATACGAGAACGGCCTATCACAAACAGGATGGCGTCGGTTCACATAACGATGGGGCCAAATGTACAAGCTGTCATGAGCATACAACAGGATTCACGCCGGCAGGTGATTGCAGTGGTTGCCACGGTTATCCACCCGATGTGGGTGATAGCAAGCCATACCAGGATGCACCTACAAGTGAAGGTAAGGGTGCTCATGTGAAGCATATTAACCATATTGCCGCCCTCGAGGGGGTGACCCTCGATCCTGTAACCGATGAGTTTGGGTTAGGAGCACCGGGAATTGTTTGTGGTACATGCCATACCAATGATTCAGCGAACCATATGTCCGGTGATCGTGTCATCAGTTTCGGCACATTCTCTACACAACATCAGTTTGGATCGAACAAGCCGGTCTATAACGGTGTAGTAGGAGTATCATCGGGTACGACGATGAAGACCTGCTCAAATGTGAGATGCCACTTCAAGGAATCCAAGGGATGGCAGGACCCGGCTACTGCCGGGGATTAACGTGTCCAGGTTTGAATTAGGGTATTTTATGAGGTAAGGTATATGGATTGTTATTTTAGAATATATAGGGACAGAGGATAGACGATGAGTATGATTAGAAGATTACTCAGAAAGCATATTAGTTATACTGTTTTACGGTATACGACGATGCTTCTCATTGCCTTCCTTCCATTTCCACTGGAGGCATTGGCGGCTGAGATGGTGGCCAATGGCAATTATAACACCAGTGCGAACTGGACACTGGCCGGAACTGTAACGGGAGCTGTCTATGACGCAGGAAATACAAACACTGCCGATGGCAGCGGCTCTATTTATGTGCTAACTACAGCCGGCAAAAACCAGACTGAAACGGGTATCATTACGCAGACGGGCTTATCAATTGTAGCGGGAAGTGAGATTACAAATGCATCCGATGTTGTTGCCTTTACTAAACATGCCGTTCTATCGGGTAATACGAAGCCACATTCAATAATTATCGAGGTGAATGACGGCGGATGGATCCAGGTCTACAGCGCAGTACCTACTGATAATCAGGTTTGGACTTCCCTGACAAATGGCACGGCTACGGCCTTTCCTTATACCGTTGTCAACGGTATAACCGATGTGAGGGTCACCATAGTTGCCAAAACAGGGAAC
>Ga0224514_10000207_pt1 | contig 18231 bp, 24 predicted proteins | sample SF_May12_sed_USG_3_FD_169107 | JGI IMG/M metagenome (GOLD analysis project Ga0224514, IMG submission 169107) | Sediment microbial communities from San Francisco Bay, California, United States - SF_May12_sed_USGS_24 | ecosystem: Environmental > Aquatic > Marine > Sediment | place: USA... | reverse complement strand
GCCGAGTCCTTCTAATGTCGGGCGTACCATTGATCGAAAGTCTAACCCCGGCTCAGCTTCGAATTCTCCTTCAGGCTGTGCGACAGGCTGTGCTGGCTGCACCTGTTGAGATTCCACCTGATCGAAAATATCTCCTCCGGCTTGTACATCCAATGGTTGCCGGATTCCTATCTCCTGTTCTTCCGTAGTTGGTCGTCGGATTCCTACTTGCTGTTGTTCTAGTTGATCGAATATATCTGCCATTAGAATTTATACCCTAAATTAGTTGCGATTTTGCGAGCTAACTCTTTGTCTCCACCAGTAGACTGGTAGATTTTAGCGGCTATATCCGCTGTAAGCTGCATGCCTGCACCGCCTGTGCCTGCGGTACCACCAGCTTTAATATCGGCTAACTCACCCAATACATCAATTTTATCCCCTGGACCTATTGTTTGTAACCGTTGGATAATGCGGTTATTGAGTTCTGTTACAGCGTCCAATTTTGCCTGGTATGCTGTCGGACCGTCTTTAGTAGATGGAAACGCCTTGCGGAGTGCATCTTCTTCTTCCTTACGGAACGCCACACCGGTTACAGATCGCCGCCATGCAGTAAATAGATTCTCAGTTAATGCGAGGAAAGAGTTCCAATCTTCAATATTATCTTTCAACCCGAAAAACCCTGAAATACTAGGACTTATTTCATCGAGAAACCCACCAAATTTAGCAAGTCCAGAAGCGTAGTACGTTAAATTCTCTTCAGGTTTGAACCGAGGATCAACAGCAAGATTCTGAAATTCTGCTAACCGGCCTTGTGCTCCCCGGATTTCTTTCTGTACTTGTGTCCTTGCTCCGGGAGTAAGTTTACCAAGTCCGAGTTTATCATCCCCTATACCTTCACCGAAAGAGATCTCTGTACCGTCAGCGGTTTTAATAGTGCCGGACCATCCTTTTTTCATAGCACGTTTCATTCCGAGCAGTTCTTTTTTCCGCGCCGGGGTTAGGTTAGGATCTAATAACGCCTGTTCAATACTGGTCGGTCCTTTCGTCGGCTTGACCGTCGGCGGTACTGCAGCAATGGGAGTAGCCTTACCTCCTTTTACATCAAAGAGTTTTTGGCCTGGTCCTAATGCAACTTGTTTCGGGCGTGCAGCTTGAAACTCAGCGATACGCATAGCGTTTCTCTGTCGAATTTCATTCATCTCCCGTTGGCCTGCAGCCCCACCTTTAATGGTAGTTTCAGGTTCAAGTGTGCGGAGGAAATCATCAATTGAACCTTTTTTCTTCTCCGGTTCGGGGAAAAAAGGCGCATCTTCTGAACGGAGGAACTTTCCCTTACCCCTTTCAAATCGGACAGGACCGCGATCAGGATCATCAAATATCGAACTTTCCGCAGGTATTGGTCCCGTTACTTCAACTCCCCGTTGTCCGTCGCGGGTAGTTGATCGAATAACAAGTTGTTCAATATCCTCTTTATCTCTTGCTAATGATTCCTCACGCACGTTAGCAGGTAAGTTTGCGTCAGTAATAGTTTTACTCATCCGCTTTACAATAGGCTTAGCTGCTTTTAACTGATCGCCAGTTGTAATTTTTGTACCACCAAGCTTAGCATACTTAGCCGCTATTTCTGGATTGATATTAGGACTCGAAGCAGTTTTCAGATCTTCGCTCGCTTGTAACTCTTCTTCTTGCTTAATCTGTGCGTCTAAACGTTCGATAGCTTTTAGAATATCACCTTCATTTAAACCATTTAGTTTTTCAAGAGAACCGAGTTGTTGGAATAACTCACGATCTACTGCGAAATCACCATTCATAATCTACTCCTATGCTAATATTGACGAAATTAATTGCGTCAATTGTTGTCGTTTTGCAAGTAGTTGCTGATGCCGTCGTGTCAACCGTCCTTCAGCTGCTTGCGCTAAACCTCCGGCAATCCCCGCTCGTGCTTGACCGAGAATTTGCCCGGTACCAGTAGCGAGAGTACCGCTGCTTAGAATACCTGCTCCAGAAAGTACATCCTGCAAACGATTGATATCTTTATCCGCTGCTTCTTCTTGCGCTTGAATTAAGATCCGCTCTGATTCGGAAGTGCCTCCAGGCTGCATTTGCCCACCAGTAACAACATCACCTCCTGTGCCGCCGATACCTAATTTATCGAGCATTTGAGTAGCAAATTGCGTTTTCCTTCCGAACGCTTCGCCTGCTAAACGACTTTCAATATCGCCTTTCATTTGCATCAGTCCGGCAGGGGAACTCATACTCTCAAGTTTCTGTCGCTTACGGAATGAAGCTAATCCCTCACCGATTCTCCTACCTTGTGGACCTCCGGGCATCGGCACGCCTCCGTGCATCCCAGGATGATAAAGTGTACCTCTTGCCATTTTACTACCTCCTTTTTTCTTTTTACTTGTAGATTTCTTACCTCTTGTTTTGCTGATTCCGGGGATGGACGAGTATGGGCTGGCTCCAAAATATTTTGGACTAGGTTGAGGGAAAGCTGTCGCTGGAGAATAAACGCCTCCAACTGGCGAATAAACTCCTCCGGCTGGCGAGTAAACGCCTATGTCTTGGACACCTATTGCCATATTTATCTCCTCCTTATACTTGCCACTCAGTTATGCGTAAACTGGACCTTAAGACTCCGCCAAAAAGTCTTGCAGGTCCAGTAACGATACCATTCATAACAACATCTTGTGCATTAGATCCGATACGAATCTTATATGTACGAGCACTTGTGGACCCTGATACGACCAAATGACGAAGTGTAACAGTCACAACTTTATCAGCAGCGCTGACATACTCTATACCGATTGCTAACGCATTCGCCGTTGAGTCAACGAACAAAGCCGCTACAAGTTGCTCTGCAGCCGCCGCACTCATATGAATCGTTGCGACTATTTCCAGGATACTGGTAGCTGATTTAGGTGTCACGGCTTGGGTTAATACCTCATCGCCCTCAGTATTCTGAGGGATCGTATCGTCAACGGGGATGTTAGTTGACAAGGCAGCACTAACAGCAGCGTCCGTAGCGTATTGGATCTGAATTACATCAGATAATTTAAGCAACCCATCAGCATCCATCGCCACTAGAAGTCGAGTCGCCAGATCAGCTTTGCTACCGTCCAGCGCAACTCCTAATTTTTCTTGCATTTGAATAATTGCGTCAGTCATACCGTTGGCGCGTTGCCAATCGGTTTTGGTTGCCGCTGATTCCGCTGTACCAGCAGTGTCTTTAGTATCAGAATCATAATCTGAACTGCCAGAGTCAAGTGCTGCCATAATTAAAATCTCCTAAGCTATACCAGATTCTCCATCCCGGTTAATTGAGTATGCATGAGACTCACTGCCATAAATCACAGTGCCGCCACTTACGTTACCATATAATCTTAATCTTAAAGTTAAAGCTGGTAAATTACAGTTCTTTTTTGGTCGTAATACTGTTACTGCCGCTCCAATAGCATCCCACGCATAATCGCCCCAATTATCTTGGCCCCAAAGGTGTGCCGCAGTAGTAATACTAGAGTTTAATTCAAAAGAGGTAAATTCGTCTAATTCATCAACCGCATAACTAAAATTTAATGTTTCACTGGTAGCCATATTAGTCGTTACCAGGATCTTTTCAAACATCTTTTGATGCCAGAGAGAGCCAAATATTAACTGACCGTCGATAAATTCGAAAGGTATCAGCGACCCAGCGTCGGTTGTCGGTGCGTACCTACCATTAGCCTGTCGCCAAATATATCCGCCTGAGTGAGCGCCGACGTATACTGAGTTTATCTCCGGTAGATAAGTCATCGCGTATCCTTCAATCCCGGTAAACTCAGCAATCCATTTCTCTAAGAACAAATCGTATACGAGAATTCGACGATCTGTTATTGTACTACTTTTCGGTAATGATACCCATAATTCACGTCCTAAGAATTTAGCTGAAGCAGTTACGATGCTCGTAGGCGATTGTAGGTACTCAGCGATAAAATCAGCTTCATCCAGATCCATTATTGTGGGACCATGTAACATTCGCATACGTCGCTCAGGGTCCAACCATGCAATACGCCGTCCTTTTGAAGTTATAGTGCGTGGAGCACCACACCCAATCCCTTGATGCTCCTCCAACGAATAGTCATTACGTGCGCCGTTATTCCCAGGCGTTCCGGTCATTATTGTGTAGCTATCCGGGGAAAATAACACCAGAATATTCTCTCCAGCTCCTAATCCCATCGCAGTAACATTCTCTTCCCGGACCTGTACAACATTAGCATCTGGGAAATGAACTGCCGGTAATGTAGTATATATGCCAGCATTCGTATACCTCAATCCTGTATCAGTCCAAGCATATAAGCGATTACGGTAAACGAGTAGAAATTGCGTTTGTGGCAGAGTCTCGCTATCAAAGGAATTTGTAATGACAGCGCGTGTAGTGGCTCCGGGAACATGATACTCGATATCGGCGCTATTGCCATTTGAGATAAAAATCGTACCTTTTCCTTCGACAATACTAGTATAATCTGCACCTGATAGTGCCGGACCGGTGATTTCCGTAGTGTTGTCGAATATCTTGTCACCGTCTTGTGTTCTACGTAAGCTATACAAACGAGTACCAAGAGCAGTCGTGCGGTATCCGAATAAATCGGTTATACTTCCCGCTGTTGCATCCACTCCAACGGAATGCTCAAGCGTCTGTCCAAACCGGACCTTTAGTCCACCAGTACGTAAAGGACGTGCATTCTTGATTAATTTAGCCTGCCCTGCACCTTGTAACGGCTGACGATTAATGCCGTTAAGAAAATTTAGTCTTTTAATTGGTTCTAATTTTGCCATTATAATGGACTCACAAATGGATCTTCTTGGGTTCGTTTTTCAACCCGGTTAAGGTTAAACTGTATTTCTTTAAGTAAGCTACGATTCTGGTCTACTTTACTATTGATCTCATCTAACGATATTTCAGCGCTCGTAGATGTAACCGTACCAACATCTTGGAATTCAGCAGTATTCGCTGATTTATACCTTATACTGAATTCTCCTAGGGTATCAAGCTCTGCCGCCGTTAAAGTAATCATGTAGTGCCCGTTACCTACGTGGACTAATAGCGCATCTGTATTTGTCCAAACAATCTCACCAGGTTTTCGAATTTGAGGTTGCCCACCGGCTTCTCCCGTTTCTGGAGTGCTAAGATCCGTCGCATCAACTAAGAAAAATAAGAATTCTCTCTGCTCAGAATCCGTTTCGTTTATTGTATATGGTCCTTGCATGTTAATTCCCTAAAGGATTCATACCAAATGGTGATCCTAACGTTAGTAATCGATTAGCACCGCATGTGACTTGTGATCCGACCGGTACTGAAAAATCACCTGAATGCAGTAATTGGTTTAATATTACCCAATCATCTATGTACAGCACATCACCAACAGTTCCGGTGTAGTAATTATTAGTAATCCAGGAAGTACCACCTGATCGACTGTAAGAGTTACCTCCGGTATCGTTTATTTTTACAACACCATCCCATGATAGTTTTGAATACCCACCTGCATCATTCCAAAGGAAATTCAATTCCACATAATGCCACCCGGGACCTACAGGAGATACAGAATAATCGTGTACATTTACTCGCCAAGTATTTGTATTATCTTTCATATGTAGATATAAATGACAATACCTTCCTAAATAATAATTATCTACATGTATTATAATTTGATTCGATGAATCTACAACCGAATAGTGCATATCCATCCGATAAAGTTGGCGACGTGCTACAGTGAAATAAATCCAAAAACCAATCATACCACTATCATTAAATGCATCTAATGCAAAAGAATTGAATGTATGATACGCAGCCATAGTAAGCTTTGCAGATCCAGCGCCGAATTTTTTAATCGACGTATCTACAGCAATATTCGTTGCTGTATCCGGCACTGTGTTCGTACAAGATTCGTTAACAGTTACATTATGATTCGCGCCAAATACAATCGCCATTACTGTTGCTCACTTTCTGGGGCCTGTATAAGAGTAGGCTTCCCAGTAATTAAGGCCATTAAGCCAGCCGCAGCTTTTGAGTGCTGTGCTGCCCATTCATAATTCTTATTAAATCGTTGTCCTTTTGCCACTGCTAATTCAAAAATTACCTGGTGATACCGTTCTAGCAGACCAGGTAATTCTCCCTGAGCAGTATGTACGAGTTCGTTTGTGCCGTCAGTAGTTGTCGGAGATACAAAAGCAAGTCGTAACATTCGATCTACAGCATCCTCATCCAAGTACACTTCCACGTTATTCGCATCGGGATGAGTAGCTGGACTAGGATTATGGATAAACTGCAAATAATGATGGTGGCGTCGGTAATTCTCAGTTTTAACAACAGTGTTTGCTTTAGTAGGGGAAATGAAAAAATTCCGCTCATACGCATTTGTAGCTGTTTCATCGAACCACCACGCCACACCATTTGTAGCAGCGTCAACATCATGATAAACAATGATCTCATGCTGATGCCCATCTATGCTTGATATTAATACGCGCGCATCAGTAGTGGTCGGAGATACAAATAACAGCTTACCTGTTCCATCGGCTGCGCCATCTTCATCGAGATATACTTGCACGTAACTACCCATACCGGCTTGATGATCTATCGTTAGATTATGATTATATATGTTTGGATGCTCGATGTAGTACTGTAACGTAAAATCTATAGCTGCATTAGGTGTAGGTGTAAATAAAAGCCGGTTATTCCAGAACATAAAATTAGACGGTGTACCACTTCCAGATAGTTTTGTTTTCGAGAAGAAATCAGCACGTGATATCAGACTAATCTCCTCGTTGTTACTATCATAGATCCGCGGCGCATCCCCGAAATCTGTAGGTACCGCAACCCATTGCTGAGCATTAACAGTTGATATAGTAACGGATCGCTGGCGCTCCTCTTTTGGTAGTGCAGCATATACGGTATTAATCGCTTGCTGAAGCCAGAATTTAACCCGATCATCGATGCCAGTTCTATCGACTTCGTAACCAATTTCAGTGATAATTTCTGTTAATCTCATTTATACCCCCGCATCGAAGTCAGCTTTACTATAGCCACCGCCGCGGACCAAAGCAGGATCAAGCTGAGCCTCTTCTTGTGATAACGTGTTTACGCGGACCAAAGCATCTTTACTATCCGTTGCGCCAGCAATAACTAACTCAGGGATCTTAATGTCAGCATACTCAGGCGCTAATTCAAGAGCGAGATTATACCTCAAAGCTCTTTTATACTCAGGAGGTAATAAAAGTGTTGCAGTCGCATCGGTGATCTCAGTAATCGGCTGAAGTGCATCGTAGTACACTGTCTCAATAGCATCTGGCTTGAAATTAAACTGAACAGTAGCCAGCGGGTATGACGGCTCGTAGTATAGCTGAGTTGGCCTTGAACTAACACTTTTATCTGCGATGCTACGATACTGCTCCCTTGTTATCAGTTTTACCTGATGATCTTGTCCACCAGAATCCCTGATATAAATACCGCGCTTAATTTCCGTAGGTCGAACCGTATTGATATCGCCGCCAGATCCTATTGTATAAGAAGCGGTGCCTACAACTAACGCAAAACTTCCTGATACCACGACTGGTACATGTATTTGGTCTGCGCTCCAAAGTGCTAACATATCATTTAAAGCTATCAGACCTGCACCGAGTTCGCTATTACCAGGCCGGTACGCAGGTCCTTTTATCAGCCGTATAGCTCCTTCGATTATTAATAATGCTGTACTTGAAGAACTCATTTACTTTCCCTCACCAGTTACTTCAACAGCGGAGTCGAATTCTTCTTCAGTCACTTCCGGCTTAGGCTCTGTCACTACTTCTTCCGCTTCCTCTGCCGCTTCGGTTACTTCCGCGATCCAAAAATAATCATTCTGTTGCTTATAAATTCGAGCAACATATTTAGCTAGAACAGCCTGAAAATAAGGTTTAATCTCATTCCGTTGCTTTGTTTTCTTTGGATCAAGGTTTAGGGATCTCATTAAAGCAGCTTGATTCAACCCTTCACCCGCCAATAATGCACAAGCTGCTTCGTCGATTTCAACAACTTTGGGATCATCCCAATCAATAGATTTCTGAATAGGTTCCGGTACAGCAACAACCGGGGTAAGTTTCGCCGGTGAGTCTACCCAACCTTTCTTCGCCAACTCCTCAGCCTCAGACCGATCGAAAATTTCCGCTTCCTGTATCTGATGATAAAACCAAGATGGATCAGGAAGCTGTCTGTATCCAACAGCTAGATATTGAGCTAATTCAGGTATCTCAATAACTTGTATCCCGGATACCGGGTGTTTGACATAAATTGTTGGAGGCGCATTATCCCTCTGATTAATTAGAGCCATTTTCTTTTTTCTCCTTTTGGTTGCAGGACGCTGTAGCGATTACAGCCTGTTCCACTTTATAGGTTAATACATCTAACTGCTTAACTACAGGCCCAATTTTTAAATACGGTCCTGTCATCGGGAAGTTAGCTAATACATGTAGTAACAAATTTTTATCCTCTATCGAATCAACGATCATAAAGCCTCCTAATGGATTAGCGTATACTCTTTACGAGCACTCGTAGAGTTCCACTGGCTAAATCAATTGCACCGCCAGTATTATTAAGCAACTGAACAGTTACGGTATTAAGAGCAGTAACAGAAGCTACTAAGGCTAAATCAGCAACATCCAGAGAAAAACTAACCTCTACGAAATCACCTAACTTAGCTCCAGTAACAGTAACTTCAACTACTTCCTCGTTACCGTCATCAATACTGCCGGGGTCCCATGTTTGCGTGACAATTGGCAGTATCTCAATGTTATTAAACCTATCATTCATACCCATTTTTCTATAATCTCCTTTTTAATCCCGGAGGTTTTTACGCCTCCGGGATTCTTAAGTGTTAATTTACCCAATCAAACGACAGGCTAACTCACCACGCAAGGTTTTAGTCCCATAGAGAATATCGCATCTTATGAGATCTTCATCAGCATCGCCATCGTAAAAGTTAATGATCCGGACCGAAATGCCATCGTAGGTAGCGCGTGCCTTAAACACAGCACCTTTAGGTAACTCCAGAGGAGCCATAACCAAAGCGAAAGCTTCCGGGTGGAACATCAGGTTAACCGGATACGCAGTAGCTTCGGTACCAACCGGCGTTATTACCGCATCATCAGCAGGGGATGCTGTACAAGTCTTGTAAGCACCGCTGGTAGTAATACTAGGCGAAATGGAAATGGTCAGATTTCCGGAACCATCGCTGGTACCATCGGCGGTAGCGACAAACTGTCGCAGATATCCGAGATCCGCACCGGTAATCGGGTTAACGGCGTTAACACCGGCGAGAGTAAATATATCTCCCTGTTTAATGACAGCGGTAGAGTTAGCCCAACCATCGGTAACAAGCGAAGCTCCGGTTTGACTTGCACCGTTTACAAGAGGAGTACTGCCGGATGTAAATGTTCCAGTGGTATGACGATTAACGTTCTGGTCCATGTTCAGCGAGAAATTAGCAATCCGTCCAAGGAAACCTTTACGTACAGTGTCTCTTGCGAGAGTTTTATCGAAGGAACCTTTTAACGCATCAGCCAGGGACCAATGGGCAGCGGGATTAAGAACGCCTTGTCTAGTATCACCGGGACAAGCTTCCTCATCCATCCGTTGACCGCAATCACCAAGGTTACTAAACGCATTAGGAGTAGTTCCAGGAGTTCCTTGCTGGTTGTATACATCCTTGTATAGCGCCAGCAAGTCGGAGTCTACCTGGTTAGCAAGAGCGATCATAGCCGGGATAATATACCGTTTTTCGTACTGCTCAACAGTAAGGGTCAGATCAGCAGAGTTGAATCCCCAGGATACGTGTTTCTGAGTTGCGACGGTCATCGTATCGCTAGGCTCAACAATATTCTGGTTAGATCGTGTTTTTCCATCAGTAACAGTAAACTTCACTGGCTTTCTAATGGTCAAACTAGCACCGATCTTTTTGAATTCCTTCTCGTAGTCGCGGTAGACTTTCCGAGCCATCACAAGATTGTTAATCAAGTGAAACAGTGATTTCCGAGCGATTATGGTCGGGGTAATAAGAGTATTTGAAACAGCCATTCTACTATGTCCTTTCTAACTATGGAAGTTATGCATCGCCGTAGAATTTCCTCTCTTCTGCAGCCATAAAATCCCCTATAGGCATATCTTCCATATTTTGATATAGGTTACTGCCACCTGAACCGTCTATAGGTTCAATCGGATCAGGGGCTTTAGTTACTTTCTTCTTTGAGCCAGCACTCTTAGTTTTCACGCTAAGTTTTCCTAACTCTATTAACGCTTGAGTGGGCGAAACTGTCAGCAGCTTGTTCATCAGGTTTTGACTTTTAGCAATAGCATAGAGCATTTCAGGTCCGTTTTCCGCTTCTTTGATAGCTGACGCTACAATAGTAGTAATTTTCACATTATCAGTGAATACCACTTTCTCATAGTCAGGATACTTCGCCTTTCCATCTGCACCGGTAGCTGCTATAAATGCGTCCTGCCTCTTCTGGAACGCTTCTTCCGTTTGCTCAGCTAGTTCAACTTGCTGAGCTTCAGCTACCTGATTTAGCCGGTCCTCTTCACGTTTTTGATACCGTAAATCGAATTGCTGATTATGGTACGCTTCCAGATCATCTTGATATTGGTCCATTGCGTTAGCATAGGCGTCGTCATCATACTCAACCGATTCACGAGTAGGCATACTAGGACGTGCAAGCACTTTCGGCTTACCATCGTCGGCATCGCCAGCATTCCCAGGTTTTTGCGCTTTTAGTGCTTCTAACTCAGCCAATGTTTGCTGGTATCGCTGCTCAGCTACATTCGCTCTCGCGTCTGCCTCATAGCGTTCGCGTGTTAGATCCTTAAACCGCTCATCCCCGGTTTTATGCTTAGGCGTTTGAGAAGATGTATTCTCTTCAGCGCCAGCACTCTGCTCATCGGACTCTTCCTCTTCTGATTCGCCGGACTCGCTTTCATTCGATTCATCTTCGGTCGTTCCGGAATTTTTGTCATCCGGATTATCTGAGGCGGTCGCTTCCTCACCATCACCTTCGACCACATAAGCTGCCGTTTCATCGACAGGTTCGGTAGAGGCGGTCGCTTCCTCTGTTTGTCCTTCTTCGACCTGACTCTCTGTAGACATTTTTTAATCCTTTCAGATTAAGGTTGTGGTGCTTGCTGAGACGCAGCTTTAAGCCGCTCTGCAATGTCTTGTGCACCTGGAAAATCCATGTTTTTAATAATCAAATCCGCAACTAACGGACCTGCGCCTGGTACATATTGAATAATTTCTATCATATTTTCTACTGCTTCCTGCCTGCGCGATGCATATGATGGACTGACATCTAATTCTGCATCATAATCACCCCTGGATAGATCATTAAAAATCATTACTGAATCTGTTTCAGGATCATAATATGGTGTATTAATCTCCGCAAACTTAACTGTATCTTCTGGTCCACGCAATCGCACAATCCGATTTGTGTCGTAAATACTGGGAATTAGATCAACTAATTGATATCCTGCATACATCAATGACTGATGGAAATTATCTAAATAACTAAACGTAACCTGGTCTGACGCAGATTGTCGAGCTTTGATAGCCTTACCTGAACGTTCATTACTTGTCTGCCCCATTGATGCTTCGTAACGACCAAGCGTACCCATTATATTACTTTCAGCGATATTCATCATAGCTATATGACCTCCAGGGATAACGGAACCGGGTTCGCGTCTAGGAGCCATTTTTGTTTTAGGATCTGCGTTGTAAGGTAAGAACGCATAGTTCTTAAGATTAGCTTCCCGCCATTTCTTTTCATGGTTTTTAAATTGCTTAGCGGTACCAATGTAAGGAGTTTTCGGAGATAACGCCACAATCTCTGTAGCTGCAGTTAACCAGAAATTATACATAGTCTGAGGGTCTTTAGCGTCTCTGAAAAATGAAAATAGTGCTCGTTGACCGTCAATATTCACTTCATCGCCATATACTGGTATAATTGGTATATATCGACCAGGCCAACGACGAGGCTTTTCTAAAATCTCATTTCCAGAAACTTTGGTCCACATATAAGTATGAGAGAATACTCTCTTATGTTTTATGATCTGACGACCGCTTTGTGCGATTAATTCGGGAGTAATTTTTGGAGTCAACTCAACTATAGAAAGGTCGTCAAGTTGAGCAATAACTTTAACCATTGGAACTTTGTAGAAATATTCAGCTATACGTACAGTATCACTCATAAACCACTTTTCATAAGCAGTTCCCATTGATCGCCAATGATCACCAGGAGTAGCATGAGGCCATTTCTTCTTGAATTTCTCTCTGCTCATCGTTGTGCTAACAAAACAATAGTCTGCATCAGTTTTTAAAAAATTAGCAGTGTTAGGATCGAAAAGTACATTAAATGGATTAGCAATTCGTTGTAATTGTAACTTTTGTTCAAAACTTTCATCTTTTTCGTATCGAGAAGCGAGCCTGAAAAATCCAAATGCATTACCTACAGCCCCCTCGTAAGCTTTATCATAAGCTTGATCCGCAGGAGACTCCACATCCTTCTCAATTTGTCGAATTAAATCTGTCATAATATCTGCAGTAATTACGTCTCCTGCACTATCTTTAGGTCGTACTTTGATACCGGGACGAGTTTGCTTCATCGCTCCAACCATAGAGCGCATAAATTTTCTTAGCAAATTATGCGTGAGCATCGGTCGTTTTTCATTTGCCCTGGTCTGCTTATCACTTTCAGGCCACTGATGGTGTCTAAAATTATGTATGAACTTCAAATCATCGAGAGCATTCGCACGATTTTCATTCTCCGCTGTCTGCGCTTCCTGAAATCGGGACCTCATTACTTCCAAAAACTTTTCTTTTGTATTTTCTTCGGCCATAGTTACCCCATCCATCCGGCTTGATGTAAGCCACTAGTGTTCTTATCCACATAGTCAGCAAAATCCATTTGTTCTGCTTCTTTTGCAGGATCTCTTTGTACCTTTTTTTGTCCGGTTGACTCACCATCTAATAAAGTAGATCGATAAAGATTTTCCGGAAAATGATCATTTTGCTTCAATGGTACACCATTTTCGTCGTAGATCCAGCGTTGTAACTGATGTACAGTTTGTTCAGTCTTTCCTTTGAAAAAATATAGTACAGGTAATGTATTAACGCCGACCAGCATAGAATTAATATTACGGATACCAGAGGACTTATCTTTTGAGGCTGCAAAAAGTTCAATATTCTCTTCTTCCAAAATTTCCTCTATGATGTTAAAAGTATCCGGAACATCGCCATATCTATTTTTCAAATAAGCAGAATCTCCTTTAGCTAGTGGATCAATACCGCATTCGGTGATATTCCATTTATTATCTCTTTTTCGTTTAATTATCTCATAGGCGATCTTTTCAGGCGACAAATTCTGCCAAATCTCATCGATCTGGAATTCTCTGTTATGCTTATCCCAAGTAAAAAATGAAACAGCTTGTTTCTTATTAAGATGGATATCAATGAAAGGGATTACAGGCCACGTTGGAGGGATCTCAAATGGATCGATCATATGCTTATCTTTATCAAAGCCTTTAATCACCATACCGGTCAGTTGTAGCCAATCACCATACACACGAGCCGGAACTTCAAGAGGATCACAGTCAGCAATAAATTGTAATATATTTTCCTCCGTAAGATGGATATTCGCTCTCATAGGAATTCGAGTTACACAGCCGTATGCCGGATCTGTATTCAAAGCGATCTTATCGAGCATCCATGCTTCTTTTCCTACTGCAGTCATAGAAATGAAAAATATCCCACCATGCCGGATTAGTGCACGACAATTCGCGGTATACTTATCTTGCGGTCCAGGCTCATCCTGCCATACCCAATGCAGCGTCGATGATTCATGACTTTGTGTGTCTTGTTTAATAGTCATTAGATGAAAATTTGATCCGTTTGGAAAGGACCAGAATGCCTCAGTTCCTTGTTTGTTTTTGGTTGTCTTATATGAACCGTAGGGGATAACCTCTTTTAATTTAGGGACTATGACTTGATCTGCGTGATATTCCCAATCTGTACAAATAATTCTCCCTAATGTCGGCTGACCTCCGAAATAACTTTCTCGTCCATCCCAAGCTTGAATTCCACGGGAAAATGAGTCCGCTAAGGCAGATCCGGTGAGTGTTTTCCCAATCTGATTCGCTCCTTGTAGCATAAGACGTTTTTTACCGGCCCAAAGATAATCGATAAGTTGCTGCTGGTAAGGAAGAGGTTTGAAAAATTCTGATCCGTGTTTTTTCTGATAATCTTCTACTTCAAATAAGAGTGCTGCTTTCTTCTTTTTTAAAACATTTATTTGCTTCTGAATTTCTTGTTTTGTCATATAGCCTGTATTGCTGTTTTAGCAATTGTTAAATTATCGGCATATCTATCTTTTATAGCTTGTATTTGTATATTAGTAAGATTAATTTTACCAATCGATTTAAGAGTGGGTCCACTAGCTATATAGTCTTCAAGAATACTATGTATACATTGAAGAACTTGGATTACATCCTGTACTTCGATTAATTTATTTTTTGCTTGTTCTTTTGTCAATTATAAACTCTTTATTAGTTATACCAGAGCATCACAAACAGATTTTTCGTAGATCCAAGTTCATTATTGAATCCGATATTAGTACCAGCATCGTAGATATTAAATGTTGTATCATTATCTTCGGTCGTACCTACATTAGCAGAATTCGCAATAAGAGTTACAACACCAGCAGATGTGAAAGTAAATAGAGCATACTCTTCGCCATCACCAAGTTGAGCGAATCCGATGCCGCCATTTGAGGTTGTAGGCATTGTCGTGACTTTACCGGAGTCTGCGACGGATTCTTGCGTACACCAACGATTTGTACTACCTGCCGCATTAATATAATGACTACCTACTCCACCAGTAATTAATGATAGTTGGTCAGCGGCGTTACGTCCTATTCCTGTATTCACATCTACAACGTCTGGTACAATATTAGGATTAGTGCCTGTACTTGATTCAAAAAGTAGCGCTGGTTGTGTGTCAGCAATACCACCCATTACTGTGCTACCTATACGCCATAGGCGACTACCTCCAATAGCAATACTTATCTCATCATCAATTCTCTCGTAAAATCCTGTATCTCCATCACCAAAAGCAAGCGTAGGTGTCACCGGATCATCTTCTTGCGGCAATATCAGTCTACAACCAGTTACTGGCGTCACACCTCCAATAGAAACAACGCCATTTATAGTATCGACAGCGAAAATATCTCCTCCATCATCTTCTTTTCTAACGAGAAATGCTTCTGTATCAGTGACATCAATTATAATTTGACTTTCAGATACACCCCCGTTACCAAGCGCACCATAAATTGTTACTGGTTCCGGCATTATATTTCTCCAAATTTACGTGATTTCATGATAAAATACTTTTATATCAACTGTTCTTGCATTAGCTGATTTACATGCTAATTTTGCTTGCACTTGTCCATTAGCGACTACATGTGGAGAACTAAAAGGTACTGCATCATTCGGCTCTCCTGCCGCTGATTTAACAAAAGCAATAGTAGATATTAATGTAGTGCCAGCGTATAAATATAATTCATACTCATCATTCGCAGAAATACTTGAAAGTACTACAAAATGTATATGATACGGATTAGTAATTACATCCGCTGGTATTATTTCTGTAAAGTTACCTAATGTCCATCCAGCAGCACTCGCAGTAACAGTTACCGGATCTGCTAGTACAGGATATACTTTCTGCTCGCCATGAGTATGGTGCAGTATATGATCCCCAACAGGATCGTATACTGTTACTGGTTCTGCCACTAAGGTTGCCCTCTATAAAGCGGTGAATAGCGAACAGAAACTTTATCCCCTGCACCGATACCAGTCAAAGTTGTAAGATTCGCTCTGATACGCTGCGCGGGAATATTGAGTTGTACGAAAGCCGCTTTTAATGCGGTTATTTCCCCGGCTGTGAACGTATGTTGAGATAGCTGGTACCATTTAGCAGTAGCATCGTTTATTTCCGGGGGATCGAACGACATTTCAATATCCACAACAACTGCCGTTATCGACGTATTCGCGTCCACAATAAAACATTCAAAAGTATGGTCATTCGTAACAACTGGTAGTCGTATACTTTGTCCAGCACCGGTCGCGGCGGCTTCTTCAATCAAGTCGTACAATGTTTTCATCTTTTACTCACTCCTATTAGGTTTTTTATCGTATGATCGTGCAATAGCATAGCCGCTATAACCAAGTCCGAAAGTTTGCCACATATATGACGGTATTGCGTTTAAATAACCTTTTATGCCATTTGATATTTGAAGTGCTATTTCTGGTCGGAAGGCGCTTAATATTCCCATTGGGATAGCGAATAGAATCATTATGTACATCACATAAAGAAAAGATGGTCTGGCTCTCGAAGTCCAAGGATCATTCGATTTAGCTTCTGCAATAATCGCAGACATACCAATTTTTAGTTCTTCTAACTCTCCTGCCTGACTAAGTTCTGCTAATTTTAATTTCGCTTTTGCTGCTTCCGTTTTATCCGGGAATATTTTATCCAGCGTCTTTGTAGCAAAAGTCAAACCGGCTGTGAGTGGATCAAGTGCCATTGAGTCTCCTTACACTGCTTTCGCAAACTCGCGTTTCAACCGATTAATCTCTGCACCGACGATAAGAGCTTGCAGCCATTTTAAATGGTACTTACCCCCATAAGCGGTTTTCGCGGGCTTAGGTTTCCGCATGTTTGCGGCAATGATACGTTTAAATTCTTGGGTATTGGGACCGGCAATAGTGTATCCTTTCGAAAAGGATTTAGCACTAGCACGCATAATCTTCTTCGCCATGTTACCGGGAATACGACTTGATACCGCTGTTTTCCTACCAAACAAACCTGCTAATTTAGTTAAGCACATAGTACCTCCTAGAAAGTAAACACGTAATTACCATTTGCGTCGCGCTTAGATTTTATCCTGCGACTTTTAGGTGGCCTGGTTGGCATCTTCATTTTCTTAGGTTTTTGTTTTGCTGCTCGTACTTTCCGGGCTTTCTCCTGTTTCTCAGCTTCTTTGGCGCGTGCCTCTTGTGCGGCTTTCTGATTCGCTGCTCGTTGCTCAGCGGCTTTCTCCTGTTTCTCAGCTTCTTTGGCGCGTGCCTCTTGTGCGGCTTTCTGATTCGCTGCTCGTTGCTCAGCGGCTTTCTGTTGAGCAGCTCTCTCGTCAGCTATTTGCTCAGGGGATTTACCTCCGAGTCCTCTTTGACCAATTTGTTTTTCGGCTGCAAGCTCAGAGCCGGTCATAAAATTTTTCTTTCTTCCATATCCTGCTGGCATACTATCTCCTTTTTATAGACCTAATTTATGATTACTATAGACTCCAGGATAGCGTTTAGTATGGTAGTCAGTTGAATTCCAATTACCTGTACCATTACAAGCACGACAGCGTGCTCGTTGCCTTAATGTTGGAGAATATTGTACTCCAGTACCATTACAGCATTTACATTTTGATTTGTCTGTTAGGCAGTTATCCATTACTCGATATATCATTGTAAACCCTTCCAATTAAAAAATTCGAAATAATATTAGGCAATATATGAATTTACTTAATATATGTAACAATTGATCTGTATGAGGACTAATTACTCCTTCACATTTCATAAAATCAATAAAGAAATGCAGCATCGATTCAAGTATCCCGAAAAAGATGCTTTAGGTACTTATTACAACGATGCCGCCATGAATTAATGCGTGAGCAGCTAACCAATAAGGCCAGTAGGGGGTGTATTTTTGATTTTTAGGTAGCTTAGAGGGATCGCTGTGTCGATTCTTGCCTTTAGCCATTGAGTCGCTTTGAAAAGCAAAATCAGCGAAGGCATGACCTATTAGCAACCTAAAAAAGAAACTAAAAAATACGCTTAACATCTTATTAAGTACTATACCAAAGATGCGTCGATTTGTCAACGTTATTTAATGCAGCTTTTTAAAAAATTTTCATGCGGTCCCGCTATGTAACACATTGACCCATGAGCTAATGGCCCTTGCCCCCCCTATAAGCACGTACAATGCCTTTGCGGGCTCTACGTGCTAACTAGCTGAAATTACTAGCTTTTTCGCTCCCCCGATTCTAAAATTCGCGGGTAACATACTATTTTTTCTCCTCAATTTGTTGCTGCGTCGATTTGTTGCCGTCAAGCTTCAGTTTACCCTCTAGCTCTGTAATTTGCGCGTCAAC
>Ga0224514_10000206_pt1 | contig 18238 bp, 15 predicted proteins | sample SF_May12_sed_USG_3_FD_169107 | JGI IMG/M metagenome (GOLD analysis project Ga0224514, IMG submission 169107) | Sediment microbial communities from San Francisco Bay, California, United States - SF_May12_sed_USGS_24 | ecosystem: Environmental > Aquatic > Marine > Sediment | place: USA... | reverse complement strand
TACATCTCCGCGCAAACCCTTGATTTCCTTGACCTTGCAAAAAATCCCTCCTTTCCGAATTGAAAACATAGTTTGATTTATTATAGTTTCTGGATGGACACTAGTTATTGACTTCAACACTGCTGAATTCCCCGGGTTTTTTAAGTTTAGCAATAAGGTCCGCAACGGTACCGTCCCGGAGTACACCGTCAAATTGAGACCGGTAGGTCTGAATAATGCTGACGCCTTCAATCTCTACATCGTAAACTTTCCAACGCTCACCAGAGCGGTAAAACTTGTAAAGCATTTCAAGCTTGTTGTCCCTGGAAGCAAGGTAGGTTTTCATATGGACCTTTTTACCAACCGCTTTTGCTTCATCATAGACCATATCTTCATCCGTATAAAGGTCCATTTTTTCCAGGTAGGATTCCTTCATCCGCTTTACAAAGAGCTCTAAATATTCATTCTTTTCATCCTTATTAAGGCCGGGCCAGTGTTTCTTTCCCAGGCTCAGCTTTGCCATAAGTTTAAAATCAAACATTGGATCGACGATTTCAAGGATACCCTCGTTTCGCTGCTTCTTATCGAGATTTTTGTCTCTCAATAAATCAAGCACCTTATCTATTTTTTCCTTTAGCAGTATTTCAACATCACCGGTTTTTCCCGCTGCGGCGGGTGGGCAAAAAACTATTAGAAACAGTATGCAATAAACAAGCTTTTTCATAATCACTCCTTAACCTTCTTTTTTCTGTTCTGCTCGTAGGCATCTCTCAAGAAGGGGTAAAGATCAACGGCATCCTTCTTAAGGCTCTCATATTCACCAATATGCAGTGAAGTATAATTGAGCTTATCATAAGACTTCACAGCAAGTTCGTCAAGGTCTGGTTCAATAAGGCTAACAGGTTCAAGAAAATAGTCCGGAATGAGGCTAATTGAATCTCTAAGATTCGAAGGGCCGAGAATGGGCAATACAACATGAAAACCACTGCCAACACCATAATGGCCGAGAGTCTGTCCGAAATCCTCAGGATAGGCTTCCAGTTCCAGCCAGTCTTTTGCCGGGTCCCAGAGACCCAGTATTCCCACCGTTGAATTAATACAAAAGCGGCTTAATTCCACACCGGCAGCCCTGGCCTTTAACTGGAGCGAGTTATTTATAAATCTGACAGGAAAGAGAAGGTTTTTAAAAAAGCGATTAACAGCCAGGCGCCCTCCTTCGGGAACAACAAACTTGTAACCTTTTGCTACCGGCTTAACCAACCAGAAATAAAACTTGTCGTTAAAGGTTGTCATAACCCTGTTATAACCACTCAGGGGATCAAAGGGTTCATTTTCAGAAGGATCTCCAAATTCATCTTCAAAATTATCAAAGAAATCTTCATCACCAACGTTATCTTGAATATGAACCGCTTCAGAGGGAAAGGAATTAAGAGCAACTTCCACAATAAGCGTACCGTTTTCCCTTACAAAAGCAGAAATATTTTGAGAAGACAATAAAATAAACAGAATTGCAAATAAAATATGAAGCCAACTTTTTTGAAATATTCTCATAAAAAATGCTACTTGCCGGAAAGGCCAAGTTCCTCCCATCTCTCATTTACTCTTTTGACGATCTCTTCAGTCATTTTAATGGGCGTACCCCATTCACGGCTTATTTCAGCGCCCCTTTTATTGGTTGCATCTATACCCATCTTGGAACCTAAAGAATCCAAAGGCGATGCAAAGTCGAGGTAATCAATAGGCGTCCTGTCAACCATAACCGTATCTCGAAGGGGATCAACGCGAGTCGAAAGCGCCCACATAACATCCTTCCATGACCTCACATCAATATCGTCATCAACTACAATAACATACTTGGTATACATAAATTGTCTCAAAAAACTCCAGACACCCATCATAACTCTCCTGGCATGGCCCGCATACTGCTTTTGCATCGAAACAACAGCCATCCTGTAGGAACAGGCTTCCATGGGAAGATGGAAATCGACTATTTCAGGAAAGGCCTGTTTGAGCAGAGGAACGAAAATCTCATTTAGGGCCAGGGCAAGAATGGCCGGTTCATCAGGTGGACGACCGGTAAAGGTAGTATGATAAATGGGATCTTTACGGTGAGTAATGCAGTTAATTTTGAAGACGGGAAATGGCTCAGCTGCGTTATAATAACCCGTGTGATCTCCATAAGGCCCTTCCATGGCCGTCTCCACCATGGAAACTTCACCCTCAAAAATAATCTCGGCTGAAGCAGGCACCTTGAGAGGAACGGTTTTACATTCGACAAGTTCAACTTTTCCCCCACGGAGAAGTCCTCCAAAAGAATATTCAGATAAGGTATCAGGTACAGGTGTTACGGCAGCCAGTATGGTGCCGGGATCTGCCCCAATAGCGACAGCGCAAGGGGTTGCTTTTCCTTTAGCACTCCATTTGGCGTGATGCTGAGCCCCTCCCCTGTGGTGAAGCCAACGCATGATCGTCTTATCCCTGCCCACTACCTGCATGCGGTAAATACCGACATTATGCATTTCCGTATCCGGGTCCTTAGTAACAACAAGGGGCCAGGTAATAAGAGGCGCCGGTTCCCCGGGCCAGCATGACTGGATAGGGAATTGAGCAAGATCAATATCGTCGCCCTTCAAAACTACTTCCTGACAGGATGCTCTGGAGAGCGTTTTGGGCGGCATATTGAGCATCTGTTTGAGTACGGGCAATTTTCCGAGAGCATCTTTAAAGCCTTTAGGCGGCTCGGGCTGTTTAAGATAAGCAAGTAGCTCACCTACCTCCCTCAGTTCTTCAGGCTTTTTCCCCAGCCCCATGGCGACCCTTTCCACGGTACCGAAAAGGTTACCCAGCGCCTTTATTTTGCTCCCCTTCACATTCTCAAAAAGAAGCGCCGGGCCTCCTTCTTCAAGTACTCTTTTCTGGATCTCCGTCATCTCCAGATAAGGATCGACTTCCGCTGCAACCCTGACAAGCTCTCCTTTTTTTTCAAGAAATTTAATAAAATCTCTCAAATCGCTAAAGGCCAATACTACCTCCTTTTATCATAATATGCCCATCATTTTATGTGCCTGAGGAATAATCCTGACATCTTTCAGATAAGATGATGCATAGTCATAAAAACTGAAAAGACAGGATGGCTCCGCCCCTTTTTCCAGACCACCCTCAACGGTGAGGGGCTGGATTACAAAGGGAATATTTTCATCAACTTCTGAAACGAGTTTGGCTGCTCTGACCAATTCATCAATATTCGTACAATCTTTCATCACGGTCTTTACAAATACTTCCTTTTCACTGGCGATTTCAAGGAATTTTTTGTGATTATTCCACTGAGGCGCTATCCCTGCCGTTTCAGGCAATTTAATATCCATCGATATAATATCTGCATATTTAATAATGCTTGCAAGCTCATCGCAAAGGGTGCCGTTCGTTTCCAGATAGACGGGAACAGCGCCCTTTAAAAGCTTAAGAAATTTTTTAATAAAAGGTGCATAAATCAGAGGTTCTCCTCCAGTCAGGCTCATGGAATGATGAAATTGTTTTTTTAAAAGAAACTTTTCTGCAATTGCCACTAGCTTTTCAGCAGATAAGGGATTGTCTATTTCGTCGAACTCGCCCGATCCGGAATCCCATTCCACGAGACATTTCTTAACACTTGAGTCCTCGACAGGCGTATCACAGTAACCGCACTTTAAGTTACAGGAAGCAAAGCGAATAAAAAGCTGTCTTTTCCCGATATATATCCCTTCTCCCTGAATAGACGAAAATATTTCAACAAGACTGGCAGTGTCTTTCAAAATTACTCTACACCTCTAACCTTACAGCGGGCAATTCTTATACCCTCCATTTCCTTTTTGAATTTTTCCATAACGGAATGAGCAAAGGGAGGGGCATCTATTCCATAATCTTTGAGCCCTTTAACCTTTACAGGAGCAAAGTCCGAAACAATATTAACACCGGCATGTATCATCGTTGAAACAGTGGTAGCGGTAGCGATTGAAACCGTCACTTTATGATCCCCTTCATAAATATCGTCACCAATCCGGATCACTTTCGTATCCGATCTCAGCCTGATTTCTTCTTTAATAATAGCCATAAGAAGTCTCTGCCTTAAAATAGTTTTCTCAAGGTCATTATCAAAAAACTCGGCAATAAAGTGGAGCATATCATCGCTGTATATGTCGGACTCAGTCTTGGCATCAGCCAGATCAACGAGATCGGACGCAGCAACGTCACAAATACCGCAAAAGGCAATAATCGAGTCTCCTTCCACATCAAAATCCTTGTAGGCAAAGTGAGACTTCAGTTCCTTACCCGTATATTTAATACGTTCTTCTATAAACCTGATTTGAATCATAATGTCATGTACTCCATAGCAATGCCTATTTATTAACACAAATAAGAAATAAACTCAAAGGAAAGTAGAAATTTTATATCATAAGAATTGAAGTCCAGATTCACTGGTTAACATTAGACAACCAAGTGGGAACTATTTTAATTAAGCAGGAAAAAGATCGGTTTGTAATTCTATTTCAAAAAAGCAACAGCAAAGAACAAATAAAAAAGCCAAGGCAAATGCCCTGGCTTTTTTTTCATTTTTGGCTCCCCGGGCCGGACTCGAACCAGCGACAAGGTGGTTAACAGCCACCTGCTCTACCGACTGAGCTACCGGGGAACAAAAATTAATGACTCTTCTTAAGTTCTATCAATACAAGTTTGGAAATGGCCTTTAACGTTTCGAAAACCCCTTCACCGGTAGCGGCACAGGCTTCAAAATCCGGAACCCCGCCAGGATTCAATAATTTTTTTAATTCATCAACAGGCGCTGCATTTGGCAAATCCCTTTTATTATATTGAATGACAAAGGGAACCTTATCAAGATCAAAACCCTGTTCCTTAAGATTAATTTTAAGGTTATCAAGGCTCTCTATATTTGCTTCCATTCTTTCTACCTGTGAATCTGCAACAAAGACAACGCCATCGACACCCTTGAGAATCAACTTTCTGCTGGCATCGTAAAATACCTGCCCAGGTACAGTGTAGAGGTGAAAACGCGTTTTAAAACCTCTTATTTCGCCAAGCGACAGGGGAAGAAAATCGAAGAAAAGCGTTCTTTCCGTCTCTGTAGCCAGGGAAATCATCTTTCCTTTAGCATCGGGGTTGGTTTTACCATAGACATGCTGAAGGTTTGTTGTCTTCCCGCAAAGGCCAGGGCCGTAGAAAACGATTTTACAGTTGATCTCTCTTGAAGAGTAATTTATAAACGACATATAGGCAGCATCCTTTAACTAAAGAGATTATCTATGTCGTCATCGGTAATTTCCGCAAAAGGCGACTCACCTGCTGCTGCTTCACTTTCAGCTTTTTTGGCCAATGCTTCAAATATCTTGGCCAACTCATCACTTGCCTTTTTAACCCTCAATCTGACCAGTCCCAGTGAAGATCTCTGATCAAAGATGACAACAAGTATAACCCGCCCGCCAACGATGGTAATGTGGATGTTATCTCTTTCACCCTCATGGAACTGGATAGAGAATTCCTTTTCGCCGAGCAATTTGGCGAGACCGCCTGTAGCCGCAATGTTACCGGCCGTTAGCGAAGCAAGTGAGGTCGCGTCGAGACCTTCCGTCTCTCCACTGCTCGAAATAAGCTGACCGTTTTTATCAACAACAAACACAACTTTGGCATTTGCCTCTTTGTTGAGCTTATCGATGATCGCATTTACTTGCTTGGATTCCTCCTCATACATCACCAATTGAGGATTCGCCATAACTAACCTCTCCTTATCTTATAAAAGCATTCACAGTTGGGAATAGTAGCAGATGAACCTTCAAATGGCAACTTTTTTTTATTCAATATTCTGCCTATAGCTCAGGATTCTCACTCATGGCCTTGATAGGGCGCCACCTGCTGTCAACTCCCTTTTCAATCGACTCCAGAAGCGCTTTATTTTCAGCTTTACAAAGGGCTGCACAGAAAAACAACCGGCTTCCCGTATTTATCTATCCCTACTTATCTATCATGCACAATGATGATTATAGGGTAATTTCTTCAACGCTGATCTTTCCTGCTTCATAATCTTTCAGAAGCGCTTTCTGGGCTTCGTAGTCGGTATTTTTTATACCAGCCAGGCTTTGCAACATACGCCAGCTTTTGCGTCGCTCCACACAGAAGAGGACCATCTGTCTGCTGATTCCATGCTTCCGGAACGTCCCATCAGATTGCTCCACCTCAATATAAACTCCCTTTTCAGGAATAAACGAGCGATGGGTCGTATCGAGGAAGTTCCTCTGATGAATATCCTGCTGGGTAATTCTTAGCAGGATATCATCAAGATGGGTCAGCGAATCTGCAGCCTCTGCCTTAACCTTGAAGAAGTGACGGCGGAAACGCGCCTCTGTTGTTGCCCAGTGGGCCACAGTATAGTTATATTTAGCCTTAGTCGGCTTTACAGTTTTTACGTACCAGTCATTACCAACAGAAGGGTTCCCTTTAATGCTAAGTGTTTCCTGCATACTTTCACCACCGGCCGGGTTATAGACAAACTCCGGCAGACCTCGACTATCACGGGCAAGCTGCGCCTGAACAGTAGAAAGAGCATCACCAACACCATGCTCCGGTTGACAAGTTGTATAGGCCTGAATAAAGCCCATCCCCCGGTAGTCAAGGGCCTCAAGGATGGTCCTGTACAGGTTTACGGCATTCGCCATAGAGATCTGAGCCAGGAAGGGACTTCCATGACCGGAAAAGAAAGATTCGGCAATTCCCTTCTTCTCTGTTAGTTTACCTTCTGATCCCGCACCATACTGGTTCATATCGAATCCGCCAGTCATGACAGAACTATCAGAGTTCTGACCACCCGTATTTGAATAAACCTGCGTATCGAGAAGGAGAATTTTTACATTCGGACGGTTCTGGAGAACAACCTTGGAGCAGTTCTGGAAACCAATATCACCCATACCACCGTCACCACCAACAGCCCAGACTTTTGGAAGTTCCCTGATTTCCTGAGCCGTCATATTGTTATCACTGAAATGGGTAAAGGTAAAGTAGTCTTTCTCCGTAAAAGGCTTAGATTCATCGGCCATAATAATGTTGGAGAGCCGCTCAGGAATAACAGAGCGTCTCGCATGGTTCAGCATAAATCCTTCACCGACAAGCCAGGCTACCGTTGCTCCATCCTGAAAGAGGAAGTTCATCCATGGATAAGGATGGGGTGTATTGGGAGGCGTTGAACCATAGACGGTATTACATCCCGTATTGGCTGACATGGCCATTGTACACATACCATTGAAGCCCTGTCCGTCAATGACCTGCAGGTCCTTGTGGTTGAAAGCATCCTGACGAAGGATAGTGATGAGCCCATCGATGATCGTAGAATCATCACCATCAAACTCTCCTTCGATACGGGCCGCCGTATCCTTGTCATTCTCTCCACCATAGCCCATAATAACATGGAGAACGGTATCTCTGAGATAACGATAGCTTTCAAGGCTATCCTTTTTCATCTGTTCTAACCTGCCAAGACCGTCCTGTTCCAGATTATCGGCCAGCGCATTAAGACGATCCGCTTTGGCATGATAGAGAGGCCTCATGTAAGCTTCGGTCAGAGAAGTAACAGATCTTAAGATTGTCTTTTCACCGCAACCGGCACAGGCGCCATCACCGGAAAGGAGAGACTGGTAGTTACTCTGAACCATGAAGTGATTCTGGAGTGCCGCCGCCTTGGATTCCATGGGTGATTTTGCATCAAAGAGTCCGAGATATTTTTGCGGCGTATCGGGAAGAAGTTTTAGAAACTTTTCAGCCGTAAGATGCTTTCCGTTAATTTCCGGTGTCTCTTCCACCATCTCGAGCGCATTGTGATCACCGCATTCGATAACGCACTCGCCACACCCCTTACAGAGGTCGGAAACAAAAATAGAAAAAAGGCCTCCTGCCCCGGGTTCTTTCTTCTCCTTACCACTAAAGATCTGTTTAACGTTCTTATAGGCAAGGGGCAGATCATCGACGATCTCTTCAAGCTGCTTAAGCGCTTCTGCGCCCTGTTCCTTTTCGGAAGAAAACCACTCATCCTTTTCAGCCCAGGCTGCAAATTCGGCCCTTGCAATCTCGGCAACACTCTTGACAGGCCCTTCCTTCTTTGCCGCCTCTTCAATCATCACCTTACGCATTGCCTCACTGACGGGCACTGCCGCCTCAAGCAGACGCTTTCTTGCCTCGTCATTATCAACGTAGTTCTGTACTGCCTTGATCATGACAGTCGAGATATCCTGAGCCGTATTGGGAAGTGCCGTATCGGGACAGGAGTTGATACAGGCCATACACTGGGTACAGTTTTCGGGAATAAACTTAGGAACCAGCCGGCGTGAAACATACTTGCTCGCCGTATCACCCGTACCTGCAGCAATAACGCCTGTTGCCATAAAAGGTGTGGCCGCCTGATCATAGCCCTTACCGGACTTAAATTCATCATCAAATGTCTTGCGCTGGTGCATTGGAATGCGCTCATGGTCCTTCGGCTTTTCCACCCTTTTTGGCTCAATGAGATTGGTTCTCATGCTGGAGGTATCAGGCGCATCAACGGAGCCGTGGGGGATTTCTCTAACCTGAGAAAAACCGGCCGACATAACCTTCATGTTGGACTCAACAACAGCCTTTCCAAAGCGGCCGAACTTATGCTCGTACTGCTTCCGCACCATGCCGAGGAATTCTTCATCAGGAATATTATTATCCTTCAGGAAGGTAGAAACAGCAAAGAAAGCGCCGAGAAGCGAGTTCCCCTGCATTCTGTACTGGAGGTCTTCACGGTCCGTCGCCTCTGCAGCAATTTTAAAACCATTAAGGACATGGACTTTAATATTCTTGTCAATAATTTCCTGACGATACTGCTTCGGAATACGCTCCCAGACCCTGGCATCATCAGTCTCATTTGACTCCCAGAGAAATGCGCCATTTTCAGTAAGCCCCTGAAGTGGGTTCGTGTGAGTAAAGGCCTTGGGATCACAACAAAGAACAACGTTAACATGCCTTAAATCACAGTTGACACGGATTCGTTCCGGTGCAACAACGAGAAAATAGTTAGTTGGCGCCCCTTTCTTTTCAGACCCATACTTCGGGTTAGCGCTAACATGCAATACCTCTTCAACGGCGCCTGTTTCTGCATCAACCCTGTTATCACGCCGCCCAATATAATCACTGAGCTGTCCAAAAATTTCACCCAGGTTTTTCCCCGTCGTAATGGCACCCCATCCACCAATGGAATGGAAGCGGGTTGCAATGGCGCCTTCAGGAAGCAGACTGGGAGTATTATCACTGTTTACCGCATAGGGATGGTCAATACCTACATAGAAGAGATTTTCATTATGGGCAGCTGTTTTTCCATCCTGCCTTGCGCGACCGCCCGTAACAAACTCCCAGGCGCCAAAAACATTTTCAGGACGGAAATCTCTGGACCCCATACCATAGACACCATTAAAAATTCTCGGCAATGAAGAAATCTTACCTTTCTTGAACGCACTGTAGAGAGCACTGCGGATATCACGGGCCAGAACATTTTCAGTCGCCAGCTGGTCATCACCACGCTCCATAACAATAATGTTCTTCTTGTTGCCAAGGGCCCTGACAATAGCCTCTGCAGGAAAAGGGCGAAGGACGTTAACATGAACAACACCGGCATTTTCACCTTTTACTTCTTTCAGGTAGTCACTTGCCGCTTCAATATTTTCCGCAGAAGAACCGAGGGATACGAAAACCGTATCGGCGTCTTCCGTATTGTGCTCACTGATAAGGCCATAGTTACGGCCTGTCAGCTTGCCAAATTCTTCATAGGCCTCTTCAAGGAAACCAAGAATATGCTCAACAAAAGCATAACGTCTTGCAGAAACACCCTGCATGTAATGCTCCTGGTTTTGAACAGGACCTAAAATAGCAGGGCTCTTAAGGTCAAAGCACTCGGGCACTCTCCGCCGTGTCGGCCCAAAGAGTTCTTTCTGGGCATTTGTCGGGCATTCGATAATATCATCAGCTCTACCCAGATATTCCCGAATCAGATCCGCCTCAGGAACAAGGAAAGTCCTTTCAAGGTGGGAAGTTAAAAATCCGTCCTGCGCATTGATGCCTGGAGTCAGCGCCTTTTCAGTAACTTTTCTCAAAATAAGTGCCTGGTCGGAGGCCTGCTGGGCATCTTTGGCAAAGAGAACAATCCAGCCTGTGTCGAGCGCGGCATAGACATCTTCATGTCCGCAATGAACGTTTAAGGCATGCTTGGTGATTGCTCTGGCGGAAACCTGAAGAACCATAGTTGATAACTTGCCGGGAGCATGGTAGTACTGCTCAACACCATACAAAATCCCCTGACCGGAGGTAAAGTTAACAACCCTTTTACCGGTAAGTGACATGGCAATGGCGCCACCTTGTGCTGAATGCTCACCTTCAGTTTCAATAGCGACTTTTTGATTACCAAAGACATTAAGCTCACCCTGGGCAAAGCTGAGTTGGTAGAGTTCGCCCATCTCGGTGCTGGGTGTAATGGGATAAAAGATACCTGCATCAGACAACCTTGCTTCCGTATAGTAAGAAACGAGTTGATTCCCGTTCGTTGTGGTCCGGGTACCCTGATATTTAGGTTTTTCAGCAGATCCCCTGGTTTTTTCCTCTTTAATTTTTTCAGCAGTAGAGCTTTCTAGACTCATTATGGCTTCTCTCCTTATCTCTTATAAAAACTTGCAGTTCTTTTATATAAATTTTCTATATTAGTCTTCGTCCTTCCAGTGCCTTTGAAACCGTTGCCTCATCAAAGTATTCAAGTTCCCCCCCCATGGGTAAACCCTGAGCAAGCCTGGTCACCTTAACACCAAAAGGCTTTAACAATTTTGCCACATAAAGGGCTGTCGTTTCACCCTCGACTTTCGGATTTGTAGCCATAATAACTTCTTCGACCCCGCCGGCAACAACTCTCTCAACGAGACTTTCGATCTTGAGATCTTCAGGACCGATACCGTCCAGAGGTGACAACACGCCATGCAGAACATGATATCTGCCTCTAAACTCCCCGGTCTTTTCTATGGCTGCCACATCCTGCGGCCCTTCAACAACACAGACAACCTTGCTATCTCTTGTCTCATTATAGCAGATAGCGCAAACATCAGAGTCGCTGATATTAAAACAGACAGTGCAGAGTCGCACCTTTTCTTTCACAGCCAGAATGGATTCGGATAAGGAGTGAACATCTTCAGGGGAAGATCTCAGTATATGAAGCGCAAGCCTTGTCGCTGTCTTCTCACCAACTCCTGGAAACTTCGACAGCTCCCTTATTAACCTCTCAATCGCTTTTGCAAAAATGGCCATCCACTGTCTTTTTAGTAATATGAAATAACAGAAAAGTACCTCAAAAGTCAACCAATTTAGAACAATCCCGGTATTTTCATCCCGCCGGCAAGTTTGCTCATTTCGGCGGCTACTTCTTCCTGAGATCTTTTCATCGCTTCATTCACGGCAGCAATGATAAGATCCTGCAACATTTCAATGTCAGAAGGATCTACCACATCTTCTTCCAGCTTAAGGGACAAAAGCTGCTGTTTACCATTGACAACGGCAGTCACCATCCCGCCACCGGATGTGGCTTCCGTTGTTTTTTTAGCGGCTTCATCCTGTAATTTAGTCATCTGCTCCTGCATCTTCTGGGCCTGCTTCAGCATACCCGACAATCCTTTAGCCATATTGCCTCCATACCTTATTCATTAATATTCTTTTCCGTTTTAATCTCTTCTATTTTTCCTTTAAAAACCTCTAAAGATTCAAGAACAACAGGGTGCTCTGCCGCCTCTTTCTTCAATTTTCGGCTTAAATCAGATTCCTTTTTTTTTTGCTCCTCATGAATCGAGTTTATCTTTTCTACGCTTTTCTCAAGAGCCCTCACATCGACGGCCCTCTCTTCGCCGAAATACTCCTTGCAAAAGGCTTTTAGTACCTCCGATTCATCTTTCACCTTCTCACGGGAAAAATCATTTTCCGGAGCCAGGACAATGGTCTTCTCATCCATACTGATTAAGTGGGAATGTTCCAGGATGGGACCGAGGACGGCCTTTTTAGTTTTTACAAAGGCGACAAAACCCTTCCAATCCTTGCCGGAAGGCCCTTTCGCAGGGGAGGAGACATAGGCTTCTTCAACACTTCTTGCCCGGGGGAGCTTCTCTTCAGGAACTTCCTGCGGCGCTTTATTTCTCTCAGGTGAGGGAGGAGATACAGGTCTGTCAGGCAGCGGGTCGCCTTGCCCACCACCGTTCCTGGAAAGGTTAATTAGCTCCTCTATAGCCACAAGGGATTCGAGCGTCGTCATTTTAAGAAGAAGCATCTCAAAAGATATTTTCGGATGAAGCGACCTGACCACATTATCAAGCCCCCTGGCCATAACATCGAAATAGAGATAGAGGTTTTCAACGGCAACATTTTCGGAAACCTTCTTCATCACATCAACTTCATCGTCCGTTGATTCAATAAGGGTTTTATCTCCCGGAGCAACCCTGACAACGGCAAGATTACGAAAGTAGCCGAGCAACGCTTTGCCAAACTCTTTTACATCCCAGCCAAAATTGAAAAGGCGCTCCACCACCTGCAGGGCTTTTCTGCAATCTTTTTCGATAATGGCGCTTGCCGCCTCCTGGACAAGGGCCATATCAATCACACCAAGGACATCAATAACATCTTCATCGCTTACTTTCCTGCCTGAAAAGGAGATCACCTGGTCAAGCAGGCTCTGGGCATCCCTCATTCCTCCATCAGCCTCTCTTGCTATCACCATGAGTGACTTTTCGCTGATTTCGACGCCTTCTTCAGAAACGATCCTGTTCAACCTGTCAAAGATAATTTTTATAGGGATTCTTTTAAAATCGAACCTTTGGCACCGGGAAAGAATGGTTCCGGGAATTTTATGAGGCTCCGTCGTTGCAAATATGAAAATAACATGAGGGGGAGGCTCTTCCAATGTTTTGAGAAGCGCATTGAAAGCGCTCGTTGAAAGCATGTGCACTTCATCGATGATGTACACCTTTTTACGGCAAAGCGAGGGAAGGTAATTGACGCTTTCCTTAAGTTCCCTCACATCATCGACACCCGTATTGGAAGCACCGTCTATTTCATGGACATCGACGGCGCTGCCGCCAGATATCTCCTTGCAGGGCCCGCACTGGTTACAGGGTTCCGTCGTCGGCCCCGACTCACAATTAAGCGCCTTGGCCAGAATCCTGGCGGCAGAGGTTTTTCCAACCCCTCTTGCACCGGTAAAAAGATAAGCATGAGCCACCCTCTCGCTGCTGATGGCATTTTTTAAAGTTCTGGTAACATGCTCCTGCCCCACAATATCATCAAAGCTCCGGGGCCTCCATTTTCTGGCAAGAACGAGATAGGACATTTTTTCAACCTCAACAAAAAACGGTTATTATTGATAGCTGGACTGGTCTGCGTCACCCAGAGTCTGACGCTACCGCTGCTTCCTTCCGGACCTGACGGGGTTTACATCTCTCTGCCGCGCAGGGCCCAGCTATCAACAATAACCGTCCTTAACTAGCACATCTTTTAATATCGACATTGCAGAAATCAAAAAGCGGCTACCCCCTGTTTTCTATCTGCAACTCTTTCTGGTATCTCTTAGTTCTTTAAAAAATCGCTTAAGCATACCGCTGCATTCGGCAGCCCTTACGCCGGATGTAACAAGAACTTTATGGTTAAGCCGCTCTTCGGCTGCAATGTTATACAAAGAACCTACAGCCCCGCTTTTGGGATCGAAACAACCAAAAACCAGCCTTTCAATCCTTGCCAGGACAATTGCCCCTATACACATGGTGCAGGGTTCCAGGGTAACATAAAGTGTCGCACCTGACAGGCGCCAGCTTTCTATGTGAGATGTTGCTTCCCGGATGGCAACCATCTCGGCGTGAGAGGTGGGGTCACACTCTTTTTCTACCCTGTTTCTCCCCCTGCCAAAAACCTCGCCCTTTGAAACGATAAGGGCTCCGACGGGAACCTCACCCTCTGAAAAAGACTTTCGGGCTTCATCAAGGGCCAGCCCCATGTAATAGTGATCTTCTTCCTGCAATATGATTAACTCTGGTGCGGAAAAAATGGCGCGCCCTGAGAGATTCGAACTCCCGACCTACTGATTCGTAGTCAGTTGCTCTATCCAGCTGAGCTAAGGGCGCATAATTATCTTTTATCTGCCGCTACCCCTTCGACGAGAGTAAGGCTGTACCTGGAATGCGTAAAGGCATGTGTCGTTGGGTAAAGAGAAAAAAGCCAACCTTTGAATATCTGCCTCTCTCCATCGAAAACCTCAATTTGTGCAGCCGGGTTTTCAAGCTCGTTCGACCTCGATGTTATTTCATGACCATCCATCTGAAAAGCAGGCAGAAAGCTGACTGCCTTGATCCTCAGGCTGGTCCCGGCAATTTCCTTCTCCTCACCGATAGCTATTTGAAGCGTCTTTTTTTTAGCTCTTCCAAGGTAGCCAACTTCGATCCTGATTGCTGCCCAGGCAGAACGGATGTCTTCGGGAATCGTAACGACCGAAGGCAGCGGAAGAGACGTTTTTTGCTCCAGCTTTACTTCTGCCCTCTGAAGTGGCTTTTCGGGAAGGGATTTCTCTTCCCTGTCAGAACATCCCGTTATGGAAAGAAGAAATAGTCCGGAAAATAAAAGAGCGTCTAAACAAACACTGCTGTTTTTGCCTGGGATCACATACCCCCTTTGCCACCGGGAAAATCCGGTAAATTTCCTTACCACTCAAGCCCCCTGCCAACTTAGTGGCGGAGAGGGAGGGATTCGAACCCTCGGTACATCTTTCGACATACACTCGCTTAGCAGGCGAGCTCCTTCGGCCAACTCGGACACCTCTCCAGGCAAATTTTAAATTTTCCAAACCAGGCTTTTATCCCAAGGGAAACCTTCCCTGCCCTGAAACATGGCGGAGAGGGAGGGATTTGAACCCTCGGTACCCGGTTAGAGTACACACGCTTTCCAGGCGTGCTCCTTCGACCACTCGGACACCTCTCCGGGCTTTTCATAAAAAAGAAACCTGATTCCAGCCAAAAAACAAAATGGCGGAGGAGGTAGGATTCGAACCCACGGAACTTTCGTTCAACGGTTTTCAAGACCGCCGCCTTCAACCACTCGGCCACTCCTCCACAATTGCACTATGTAAAAGAACCTAAGTAACTTTTTCCAGCATTGCCATTCCCCCCATATAAGGCCTTAGCGCTTCCGGAATAACAACCCTTCCGTCTTCCTGCTGGTAATTTTCCAGAATTGCCAGCAGGGTTCGCCCCACAGCAAGCCCGGAACCATTCAGCGTATGCAAATAAGCGGTTTTCTTCTCTCCCCGGGGACGACACCTTATACCGGCACGCCTCGCCTGAAAATCCTCAAAGTTGCTGCACGACGAAATTTCCCTGTAGCATTCCTGCCCGGGAAGCCAGACTTCAATATCGTAAGTCTTGGCAGATGAAAAACCGATATCACCGGTGCATAGATTAACAACTCTGTAGGGAAGTTTCAACCTTTTTAAAACCTCTTCTGCATCTGCAAGCAACTTTTCCAGTTCATCGTAAGAATTTTCAGGGCTCACAAATTTTACGAGTTCCACCTTGTTAAACTGATGCTGTCTTATAAGCCCCCTCGTATCCTTGCCATAGGAACCCGCCTCGCTCCTGAAACATGGCGTATAAGCGGTAAAACACCTGGGCAACTCCTCTGCTTCAAGGATTTCTCCCCGGAAAATATTCGTAACAGGAACTTCAGCCGTCGGAATAAGATAATAATCGAACCCTTCCAGCTGGAAAAGATCTTCCTTGAATTTGGGAAGCTGCCCCGTGCCGGTCATGGATTCGCTATTAACAATGAAGGGAGGAAGCACCTCTTCATAGCCATGTTCCGATTGATGCAGATCGAGCATAAAGTTAATGAGCGCCCTCTCTAAACGGGCCCCGCCGCCCCGATAAAGGGTAAATCGTGCACCCGTTATTTTTGCACCCCGTTCAAAATCAAGGATTCCAAGGGTTTCGCCGATTTCCCAGTGAGGTCTGGCCTTAAAAGTAAATCCGGTTTTTTCACCCCACACCCTTATTTCCACATTATCCTTCTCGTCTTTCCCGACAGGAACAGATCCGTGAGGCACATTAGGAACAGTTAAAAGCAGGGCATGAAGTTTTTCATCGATTTGAGAGAGCTTTGGATCTATCGCCTTGATCCGGGCAGAAACTTCCTTCATTTCCGCCATGAGGGGAGTTGCATCCCCCTTTTCCTTCTGCAAGCGCCCGATTTCACGGGAGGCCTTGTTTCTTTTTTCCTTAAGGCTGTCCGCTTCAGCAACGAGATCCCGTCTTTCTTCGTCAAGCGCCTTTATTTCATCGAGCTTACAAGCCCCGCCTCTTGTGGCGAGTTTTTTTTCGGCTGCATCCCAGTTTTCCCTGAGATACCTCAGATCGAGCATTAATTAACTGCCTTTAAAATAGTCTGTTAAAACAGAAATAAATACCACTAACGACAACAAATAGTCAATCACTTTTTATGCGAACAGTGAATCATCTGGAAGAAGATCATGACTCATAACCAATCAACAGAACATTAAAAGAGACAGTGATTCCCAAAGCTGACACACATCCCATCAGAATAGCGCTTTTTTATTTTAAATCGGCAGCGCATGAAATATACTCCTAACAAGGGAGACAAAAAAATGAACCCGGCAAGGGAGCGCCCGGCAAAATGAGGAAATTCAAGGAGACTGCCAACATCATTCTAACAGGAATGCCCGGCACAGGTAAAAGCACTGTCGGTGAGATCCTGGCCAAAAGCCTGATGAGACCTTTTATAGACACGGACCTGCTCATTCAATCGGGTGAAGGAAAAAGACTCGGGGAAATCATCTCTCATTCAGGAATGAAACACTTCCTGGCCCTTGAAGAAAAATATGTAATGGCTATTGGCGCTACATCATCAGTCATTTCTACAGGAGGAAGCGTCATCTACAGCTTAAAGGCAATGAATAAACTGGCATCATCGGGCCTTATCGTTCACCTCGATCTCAATCTTCAGAAGATAAAAGAACGCTTTTCCTGCATGAATGAAAGAGGCGTGGCAAGGATTCCGGGGCAAAGCATGGAGAGCCTGTACGAAGAAAGGCTCCCCCTTTACAAAAACCATTCAGACCTGTCTCTTGATTGCAACAACCTGTCACCCGGAGAAATTATGGATAAAATACTGCCGGCAATAAAAAACCTTTCCTAAAGGGGTAAGAACATTTTTTTTGAAAATTCCTCCCCGGCAAGCAACCTGAAACAGCGCCCGTTTCAACAACAAACAATGTTTCAAAAAAGAAACACCCTGTATCTGATTGATTTAAAAAGCATTTTTCCCGCCCCCCTCAACAAGAAGCAATTTTGTTTCATCAACGAAACATATACACAAAAGAAAAAAACAATAAAGCCATAACACGGAAACCTTACGAACCCGGCAAACCGCTGTTTTTATTGCCTTTTTACACACTAAAAAAACCTGGCACGCTTCATGCTAAATAACTTAAGAAAAAAAGGAGGCAATGACTATGAGAGAAATGATCTTAACTTCAAAAATTCTGGGGACCATTTTCAGCCTGGCCCTTATCATTGCCCTTATCCTTTAAAAGAAGGAGACGCTAATGAACGAGCTAATCTTAACTTCAAAAGTACTCGGCCTCATATTCAGCCTTATACTCATCATCGGGATTAACATTTAAAGCTGAACAAGGCACACCCTAAACACACCTCAACCAGTGTGGGACTTTACAGTCCCACACCCTCCTTTTTATGGGAGACGAGAGTCTCCCATAACTTTTTTATCACTGCAAAATAAATTACAAGCTAATCCTTCACAAATAAATCCTTAAGTCCTTTTTCGCAGTCCCCTTTAACAACACCCTTTTCAGTAATAATGGCCGTCACCAGTTCATTGGGAGTCACATCAAAGGCGGGATTCAATACAGCAACCCCTTCAGGCGTAATCATTTTATCTTTAATGTGTGTCACCTCTTTTGGCGTCCTCTCCTCGATGGGAATAAAACTGCCGTCAGAAATATTCATATCAATTGTCGAAAGCGGCGCAGCCACATAAAATGGGATTGAATGCCTCTTTGCCAGCACTGCTACCATATAGGTTCCGATCTTGTTGGCAACATCACCGTTAGCGGCTATCCTGTCGGCCCCGACAACGACAGCATCGATATCCCCTTTTTTCATAA
>Ga0224514_10000205_pt1 | contig 18266 bp, 18 predicted proteins | sample SF_May12_sed_USG_3_FD_169107 | JGI IMG/M metagenome (GOLD analysis project Ga0224514, IMG submission 169107) | Sediment microbial communities from San Francisco Bay, California, United States - SF_May12_sed_USGS_24 | ecosystem: Environmental > Aquatic > Marine > Sediment | place: USA... | reverse complement strand
AAAGGGTAAACAAGACTCGCCGGGGGCTAGTGGCAGACTCCCCTGGGTCCTAGCGTTGAGACACCACCAGGGGAACAACAAATAACATAGTGAGTGCTTGCAACACTTCCATCGAGTGCATGCTTAGCTTGGCAATTTCAGCACGTGCACACTTAGCGTGGCACACTGGGCATCTCATGCTTAGCTTGGCAGAGAAGCTGTGTAGTAAAGTGATTCGACTATAAAGCTGTACCCTTCGCATCAACCCCAAAAAAAAAACACTTTCCTACCGCGACCGTCACATCCACGTTCACGAATTGCCACACAGTGTGGCACGTGGCAGTCTTCATTTGTGCACTGATCAACGTGGTCGTGGAGAAGGGCCCAGATGCGCTTGCAGGTGAAGCACCCCCCTTTTGCCGTGATCACGCACCCTTTCTCGTGAATGAGCATTGTTTTCATCTTCTGGCAGTCGTACGACTTGCACTCCAACGACGTGCAAATTGATGCATGAGTCAGCAAGATGCTGAGACCACTTTGCCCAAAAAAGCTGCATTCCGGTGGCAGCTTCGAAAAAGCGCCAGGAGCAGCACTGTTGAGGACCATGGTCACTCTGAGCAAAATGATTTGAGGGCAGCGTTACTTGTGTTTGGTGTTCGACGCGTTTCAGGATCACCTTCCACTGTGTTGCTCTCACCAATTCGTTCTCTGTATACTAATAAAGTGATCGTGACTATAAGAGCTGTGTAGTAAAATGATCTGTCTGGCCTCTCTTGCCACTCTCTGCCTTGACTTTGGTTAGTGACACCTGCCATCTGGCCTCTCTGCCTTTGGTTTGTGCATGCAGACCCAGATGAAACCCACCTTTGGTTACTAGTGCGGGACTCAACATTTCGTGTGGGCAGCTCCTTTGGTTTGTGCGAGGGCACACACTTCTTGTGGGCAGCTCCTTTGGTTTGTGCGAGGGCATGCACTTTATGTGGCACACCTGGGGCAGTAACTCGCACAAACCAAAGGCAGAGAGGGTTAACTCGCACAAACCAAAGGATCGCCGCGTCGGTACACTCTCCTAACAACCACGATAAAGGAGGCGGAGGCCGCAGGTTGACAAACGAATGATAATTTTCCCGCCGGTGTTGAAGCTGGGCAGTTCATCCAAGGTTTGTCTGGCATTTTTCCCTTAGTTTTCTGCTAGAAATCGCCGCGAAGGAGGCCACAGGGCATCAGACAGAGGACACATCGGCGTCCTACTGTCTGTGAACTTTGCGAGACAATAGAAGAGTTCCTATCCAAACATCTTCTCTATACGTCCCTTTAAGTTCTAAACAAATTAATGCACGAAAGTTGCTAGAGTGCACCCATTTAGGATAGTTGCGCTGACGCCGGCCGCAACTATGGCTTCTTTGCCGGCAAACGCGCCAGAGCATCTTGGTAAGGTTTTTTTTGTGCATCGGTCAAATCGCCCCACCGGGCATTTAAGAGCGCATTGGTCTTCACGAGGTTAGTGTCCCGTCCCTGCCACTTTGCAGATTCTTTCCAGGATTTAAAAGCTTTTTCCACGTTGCCCAACACGGACGTTTCGCCGTGCTTGCACATCGATCTGGTGTGTTTGTCCTTGTAGCTCCTGCTGGCGACCTGCAGGTGCTCTGTGACGTAATCGTCCAATTCGAGGGCTTTGTCGCCTTCTGTCATACAGTGCTTGGTGTGACTTTTGAAAATGTTATATGCATTCCACCCACCTTTGCCACCTTTGCCGCAGCCTTTTTTGCCGATGCGTTTCTTTTTCTTGGGCTTGTGTTTCTTTGGTTGCAGGTGAATGCGTTTTGGAGCTGTGCTCGGTCCGGCAATGCTTTCAGCGGTTAGGGCGCTTCCGTTGGGTGGTGGTTTTTGGGGTAGCTTTTCCAGGCTGGCAGCTCGCTGTGCAGCAACTTCAACCAGCGTGTTCAGGGGCGACACATTTCCGTCGTGTTGGGCAGGCAAGCTAGCTCGAGCACTCTCATTCCCCATCGTCCTGTGCTGCCAGTCGGTTGTGTCCGTTTGTTGTTGTTGTAGATTGCACAGGGCCCTTGCGACTTCGGCGTCCAAGGCTAACCTTTTGTTCTTTCCGAGAGGTCCACCCAAAGACTCCTGTATGCCGTAGATGTTTCGCACCACCTTGTGCACCTCCTTGTGCACCTCCGCTAACAATTGCGAGTAGGGAGGCATTGAAAGGCTTGTTGAGGCGCGGCACTGTACTGTTAGTGTTGTGTCTGGAGAGACTCTGGAAGGCGGCTCCAGACGATCATGATTATAAATTATAATTGTAGGTCCATCTGTCACCCATTCGGTTTGGGCGACTGCCATTTGAGAGCTTGCTATAATGAGCACAGCCCTAACCTAACTGTACTATGCCAAGTAGAAGCGAGGGCATGCACTTTTTGTGGCAGTAATATTTTATGTACACACCTGCGGCAGTTATGTTTGGTGCGGCTCTCTTGGTTTGTGCATGCACACCTAGAGAGGGGCAGTAATATGGTGTGGGAGGTGTGCCGGTTTTTGGCGGGAAGTAGCAGTAACCACTAACCAACTCTCGTGGGCGAAATCACACTTGACTGTTGGATACTGAGAGACCCTAACCAATAGGTGGTTCATTGGCGGCAGTTATGTTTGGGGCACCCTTTGGTGTTCTCTTGGTTTGTGCAGTGTTGGTGCTGTACAAGTTGCTCAGGTTACAAAATGCAACCACAATTCAGCAACAGCAACAACCGACCTTTGTTCTAACTTTCCCTCCAATGCAGCAGCCATCGAAGAGACGCCCATCAGAGGCCGTATGTGATACTAAATCGAAGCGGCAATGCGTCGTTTATAATCCCTGCTTTCCACCAACCAAACACGCCCCGTCGGTCGAAGAGGAGCGGGAGAAGTTGAAGGAGGCTCATCGCTTGGCAGAGGAGAAACGCCCAGCTGAGGTAGCCTCAGAGTGAGTACATCTATGTCTTTGATTGGTCATTTTCGACGTTCGAGCTGATCCCAAACGATCATCCTTTCCATAATACGCTCGCGCAGGGCAAAACGGGTTCAAGAGGAGGAAGCAGAGAAATGTCTGGCTGCAGAAGAAGCCAAGAGGAAGCAGGCAGAGAAGGTTAGGTTGGAACCTGAACGTGTGGATCGGGAGAGGTTCGCAGCCGAGGTAGGCGTAGCTGAGGCAGCTGCGGCTGACGAGTGAGTAAGATTTGTCATACGATAGTATTGTGTGTGACGAGAAACTATAACCCCGTTGCGATTCATACGATCTACTGTCAACAATCCAGGGCAAGGCGTCGAGAGCAGAGGAAGAAGGAAGAGGCTCGTCGTAAGGTTACTGCTAAAAGGGCGGAGCAGGCTAGGTGGGGGTTGGCATGGCTGAGGCTAGATCGAGGGAGGAATGTAGCTGAAAGGAAATTCCTAGAGAGCGAATCGGAGGCGCGCAAACTTGCTGCTGTGGAACAGGCTATTTTGAAGGCTGAGAATGAGCGGATTGAGGCTGAGCGCATTGAACAGCAAAAAGAGGAAGCTCTTGAACAAGAGAGATTGGCCGCTGATGAGAAAAGGCGGTTGGCAGCAGAGGAGGAAGCCGCAGCGAAAGAGTGAGTGATACTGTGCCTCCTTATTCATCGGTCACAAGATAATTTTTGATCAGCAGCTTACCCGTTCCATGTGATTTTCATATGTTACATAAAACAGGGCCAAGCGTCGAGAAGATGTGGAAGCAAAAAGGATACAGAAGGAGAACGAGCGAGTACGATTGGAGAGGGAAGAAGCATGCAAGCTTGCTGCCGAGGAGGAAAAGGCCAGGTTGGAGGCTGAGCGTGTCAAGCAAGAGAGGACATTGGAAGAGCAAGGACGTCAAGAGACGAAGGCGCCGGTGGAGGCCGAGCGAATCGAGCAAAAGAGACTACTAGAAGATATGCCGCATGCACAGGTACTTGCACTAGCACTGTCTCGCAGAAGTTTTTCGATATCTGATCTTAGCTGCAGCAGTCTTCTACCTAAAGGAGGGGATATTTGTTCTCCCGAGGAAGTGGATACAATACTGGTTAAAGTTGCAAGATCAATGTCTGAAGGCAACGTCACTTCCAAAACTGAACCAGTCCTTCGTCGAATCACAAGTTCGATACTTGAAGATAATGGCACGTCCGGTGTCACAAGAGTGGTACCAGGATCTCCACCGGCAATGCAAACGGCCACAACTGATGATGCGGTATCGACTTCTGACTGTGACGTCCTCGCTTTCAAAACCAAACCAGTAGACAACAGCAATCGCCCAAGACCGGTGTCTCTCGACAGTGGCGCGTCCAATGTCGCCGTAGCAGCAGTAGGAGGGTCAGTGTACTCGTCTATGTCTCGTATCGAATAGAATTGATCAAATAGCTCATCATTTGGTAACTTACGCACAGGGCAGGGGGATTGGATCCTGCCACCACAACCTCTATCACCATCTCGTTCTCGCTACTACTGGAGTGTTGCCTCGTGGCGCAGACAGAGTTGTGGTGCCGCGCGGCACTTCTTGTGATGATGTCGTTCGTAACTGGGTTGTCAACACACGACCGCGAGGCGATTCAATTACTGACCTCTCTTGATACCGATCCAATCGAGCCATTTCCGCCCTCTGCCCAGGGTGTTCGTGTGGTTCACCAACTCGCTTCGCGAATGATTGGTTTGGTTAGCGAGCTGGGTAAGGACGTCAACCAAAACCTCCCCATCGAAGCAAAAACCGGGATGACGAACGCATGCGAAGAGGCTACGGAAGCTTTGGGGGCATTGCATGCTGCTGCTAGCCGGAAAGAGGTTGATGTGAATGATTCCTCCAAGTTTGGCGCAATATCTAAACCAGACGCCGAGCACAATTTGGAGGAGGAATCCCTCACAGATTCTCTCACGTCGTTTTCGGTAGATCGCGATTGTCCAGTCAAAGGAAACTTTACTGACTGCGGATTTGGCTGGCAGGAAAAAACGGACGAAGGGCTTCCGTGTGCGACCGTCGATGAGTTCTGCTACGAGGCACATATGTAATGCTGCTAGTTGCAATGCTAAGACTAATGTGGTGCAGCACAGGCAGGTTGAAAGTGGGTCTCTCCTCGCACTAACCAACGAGCAAGCAGACGATGGCAGTGATATTAGTGTTGCCCTGGCCGCTAGCTGACAAAGAGGACGGTCGTGCCTATACAAGTCAATATGGCTAAGGGAAAGGTGTAAGAGTAGACTGTAAATTAATACATTACGTGATCACTTGTCTATGCAGTTATAGTCGTGATCACTTTACTATGTAGCTTCTCTGCCTAGCTAAGCACGTGATGCCCAATGTACCACGCTAAGTGTGCATGTGCCGAAATTGCCAAGCTAAGCATGCATTCAGTGGTCCTGCAAGCAAACGTTTGCTTCATACTTACTCTGTAAGATGCGCTATCATTCGAGATGTATTGCACTTGCACAAACCAAAGATGTGGGATTCATCTCAGGGCATGCACAAACCAAAGGCAGAGTCAGGGCATGCACAAACCAAAGACAGAGAGGCCGGGCGGAAGGCATCACTAACCAAAGACAAAGGAATGTGCTATCATTCGAGTTCGAGGCGTCTTGCACAAACCAAAGATGTGGGTTTCATCTCAGGGCGTGCACAAACCAAAGGCAGAGTCAGGGCATGCACAAACCCAAGGCAGAGAGAGGCCGGGCGGAAGGCATCACTAACCAAAGTCAAAGGAATGTGCTATCATTCGAGACGTCTTGCACTAACCAAAGAGGTGGGTTTCATCAGGGCATGCACAAACCAAAGGCAGAGTCAGGGCATGCAACCTTTCGTCTTCCATCACACAGAGTTAGGTGGGTTAGTAGGTACAAGGAGGTACTAACCTTCCACCTTGCTGCTCTTGGTTTATGCAAGAAGTGGCCAGCTGTCTCCAACGTTTGCCTTTGGTTAGTGCACCCTAGCATCTCATTGGACAAACACACACACACACACACACACACACAGGAATGCATTGGTATGCATCCTTGAATGGCAGGTCGGTGGTAGCGTAGAATCTCATAACTTAGATTTTCACACACACACACACACACACACACACTCCCTGGCTATGGTGATGGTGGTCCAGTTTCAACAATCCCCAAAAGAAATTTGAGCAATCCTCCAGTGTTGCATTTCCTCCTGGGGCGGACGTGGCATCAGGAAGGTGATTTTGCCTTTTTGTCGGGGGAGAAGAAGATAAGACTTGTGCAAGGGCTTACATTTTCATCAGTGCATACGATGACCTTATGCACACTGCCCGAGGAAGTGATGGAATTGGTTGCCAAATGTGCTCGTCCTCCTGATGTCTATCAGCTCTGCTTGGCAATGAATGCATCGCGTGCATTGCTGACGAGGCTCGTGCATGCATCATTGATCGAAAGCATGAAATTGTCGCTCAAGGAGAACAAGGCCAGCTTCCGCGACGACATCGACCTCTTCGCGTCCTTTGTGAACTTGGCACAGTCCTTGAAACCGAATTCAGTTGCCATGAGCGGATCCATTGTGGTCCAGGCGGCGCTCGGCGTAACGTGGGATGGAAGCGACATTGATTTGTACTGCACGGACGATGCCGCACCCGTGGTGCGGAGCTGGCTCATTGCATATGTTCACCAAGTTCTTGTTGGCATTGACTCTGGGTACTCCCAGGAGGGCCGACCTCGCGCAGTATCACCCGGGACGCCGAGACAGCGCAACAACAACTGGGACAGGGATCCCGTCTTTCACGTTGAACATTGGGCGAACGCTCCAAACGACGGAGACTTGTTACAATCGAAGGGCAGTTTCATGGACTGGCAATGGGAATTCAACCTAAGAGAGGTTTGCCGTCCAAGCCCAGTCTTCTTTCGAGACACTGTGGTGCTCGACGGCCCTGCAGAAACTGACGACGCGCTGCGTCTTTGCGTGGTTCGCTCGTATGAGGATGTGTTGCCAATCCCACACGAACCCCGCATCTGCAATCGAGCGGGAAAGGATAGGAAAGATTGCATCAGCATCAATCTCGTCGTGATGAATACAGGCTACAAGATTGTCGATGCCATCGACGACTTCGACATTGACATTTGCAAATGCAAGTTTGACGGGCACAATTTTACCATCCCAAATCCTAAAGACACCTTTGCGCGACGCACAGAGCCCGCATCAAGTCCAGAGGCGACTGACACGATCCGATACGCAGCAGGCATTGCAAGAGAAAGCAAGAAATTGACGATCCATGCCATGCTACGTGACGTCGTCGGGACACTGGACGGCGAGGACGAACACGCCCAGACGTTGCTGAGTGAGGTCAAAAGCATAGAGCGTGAGTTGAACAACACTCCATGCACCGATGGTTGGTGTGCAAGCTTGGAACTCGTCGTGGACACACTGGGCGTCTTCTCGACATTATTGGACGACAATCTGCCTGCAAGGGTTTTAGATCTTGTGAAGCAACTGAGGTTGAAGTCGATGGAAAATGTTTTGTCGTGGCCAAGCGTTGAAGATTACACCACCCACAACTTAATTGTGGAACGCTACGATCGACTTCTGAAATACAAGGCTCGTGGGATCGACATCACGCCGTTTCCAACGGTCAGTGCCGCCATGAGGACCTTGCCTTTGTCCTTCGCACAATTGGAATCGGACAACGACGAGGCTGGCGACCCCGACAACTACGACTGGTGGCCAAGGGATAACTTTGAGGAGAGGAATCCGGACCTGGTCGTTTCTCGCATCCATCAAGAGCAAGATGAGCAATTTGCGGCAAACGAGATGAAGAGGCGGTCAGCTTATTTCACATTGTTGAGGCAGGTGAAGAAAGGATTGTGTAGAGGAAGAAACAGGTGATGACAATGCGCTATGTGTAATCTTTGGGGTCAGCGACACACACCAAAAATCAGATTGGCGGCCCTAGTGCAAAGACAGAACTAAAAACAAACGACGACGTCTCTTGTGTTGACTGTCTGTTAATTTTGTTTAGAGCTTTGTCCGCGTCCAATGTTACTGTGGGACAGAGAGGCGGCGATTGAGCAACCCCCACGCACTCCAAATTATTCAATGCCAGTGCTTCCAAAACCCCGATGCCGCGCTTTGTCACTGTCAAGTCCTCCACTTCTAGGGCAGGTGCCAAGCTAATCTGCTCTAAAATCAGCCCAGACCTAGTGACAGGTAGTTGCATTGTTCTCGTCAGAGTTTAGTGACAGCATAGTAGCCGCAACTCCTGATGTTGCCCCCGCAGCAAAATAAAACTGTGACGATGTTGGCCGCCAGTAGATGTGCTATCCAACAGCCTGCAAGAGACAGGCCACTGGCTGCGACGGTGTGGCTGCGACGGTGTGGCAGTGGAACCAACGAGGACTCGCACGGCGGCAAAATCGCCTAGTGGAGATTGCAAATCGAGTGCTGGGCCAGATCATGATTCGGGAAAAAAAACCGGGTGTTGCCTGTGATACAGGAGAGCAGAGGACTGAAGAAGGGGGAGGAGGGAGCTGAAAGGGAAGGATGCCAAGAGGAGAGAAGCAGCCCCAGCCTGAATGACAATGAGCGACCGAGAGAAGGACAGATGTAAATCATGGGTGACCTCTTTTAACAAAAATAAATGCTCCTCCTCCTCCTTCACCCCCCTCCCTACCCGAATGACAGGTCTGTCACAATTGCGCGGTCACGGTTTCAGGTACCACTCCTGCCCACCCCTTACTCGCACACAACCCCAGCGATGCCGTCATACAGCTTCAAATCAGTTGCTGCCGCCCCAAATGCAATCTTCGAGCATTTCACGCCCTTTCTCCGCGGAACCGAAGAAACTCTTGAGAAGGTCATCCTGGTCCATCATAAGGTCCTTCTCGTTGCCGTCTTCAAACAAGGACTTGAAGACCTCCACCACGTGTTCGTCGAGAAGGAAGTGCGAGAGTGGCTTTAATCCACCCCGGCTGGCTTCGGACGCGTCGCCGCAGAAGGCGTACTTGGGTTTGTGCTTTTGGTCCTTGAACTCATCCGCCTGCGCGGCGAACTCGGTGAGCACTGTGGCGATGTGCTTGCCGGTGGACTTGGCCGTGTCGCCTTCGGCTGCAACGCCAATGGTCACGAAGCAATCCCAAGGCCACTTAGAACCACGGTTGCCTGGGAACACTTTGTTGGCGTCGAGGTCCTTGCGGTCACGGCGAGGATAGATCCCATGGATCTTCCACTCCTTGGCCAGCTCCTGTTCTACGCCTAGTTGTTCGTAGTGGGTCCTGAGCGGCTTGACAAAGGAGGCCTCGTGGCCGTTTGGCTTCGAGGCCCAGGTGATGAAGATGCCTTTCACTTGCGTCGACGCTGTGTAGACTTTATGGATCCACTTCGAGGCATTGCTGACACTGATGGGGCCAGCCGGTGGCGTCCATTTCATTACTACTTTGCCCTGGGGGGCGGCTTTTTTGGGAGTGGCATTTTTGGGAGGCATCGCGGCAAGTGTTTAGACCCAATCCTTGTCCTGGAACTGAAATCTTTGCAACGGCACATGCAAATAATGAGGACTCTCATGGAATGGCCCTGACCTGCGAGCCACATTGGTTTGTGGTCAGTGGTGCCATGGATTGGTTTGCGCAATCTTGCGAGCTGTTGGTTGGGAGGCGTAGGGCATTGGTTTGTGCATGCCGGCATTTGGCTTTGGTTAGTGCACCCTAACATCTCGTTGGTTTGTGCAGAAAATGGCCAGCTGTCTCTGGCATTTGGCTTTGGTTAGTGTCTACTCCTCTGCTGCTGCAAACTGCAAACCTACACAGTGCAGAAGGGAGACCTTGCCCACTCAGATAAAGATCCCACTGGACAATTTCCACCGATGGAGCTTGCTGAAGGTCGATATGGCGACAGCTGCAGCACTGATGACACGTATCCACTCATTGCCGCGCTGCTGCTAGACTCGACAACACGTGACGAATTGGAGGCTGCAGTCGCATTGTGCAACTTGCAGAAGACAGAAAATCCACTAGTGAATCGGCCTGTGTCGATCAAAGAAGTTGCAGGAGATGTACCCACAGGAAGCAATCGGAAAACCACCGGACTGGATGAGCTCGATGATCTGGATGCAATGTGCATCACCCTTTTTGGAGACAGAGAAGAGAGCGCAGAGTTCGTTGATGCTGCACTAGATTCGAACTTTCGATGTGGCGGGGATCTGTCAGAGGGCGTGCTCAGGGACGAGTTGCACTGGAGGGTGATTTTGGACGTTTTGGCCTTTGGGGGGCCATTGCTTGAGGAGCGCCCGAGCGGGGACTGCAAAGGCTCGGCGCTTCTTCCAGGAACGCACCCAACGGTAGTCTAGGGCACAGCCACAACAAAGAAGCGCTTTTTTATCTTTAAGTTCTATGCTCTAAGCAATCTGTTCATAATTTGCAGTCTCGCCGTGAACAGCAAGTCGTCATTGCTCATTGTAGACTGCAAATATAATCACCCTGACGAAGTTGACTCTAAAGCCGTGCTCGCCCACGGCTTGGTGAACAAGGCAACAATCTATCAGTTTGGCTTTTGTACTTCTAAAAGTAATGTATTCATTTACAGTCTACTCTTACACCTTTCCCATATGATCCATATTGACTTGTTTAGGCACCACCGTCCTCTTTGTCAGCTAGCGGCCAGGGCATGTTTTTGCTTCCCGCCAAAAACCGATTAGCTGTGGGCCGCTTTTTGAGTTACTGCCCCAGGGTGCCACAAGAAGTGCATGCCCTCTCTCTGCCTTTGGTTACTGAAGTTACACCTGCCGTCTGGCCTCTCTGCCTTCGGTTTGTGCGAGTTAACTGCCCCAGGTGTGCCACAAGAAGTGCATGCCCTCTCTCTGCCTTTGGTTACTGAAGTGACACCTGCCGTCTGGCCTCTCTGTGCCTTTGGTTTGTGCATGCAGTCCCTGATGAAAACCCACCTTTGGTTAGTGACACCTTCCATCTGGCGTCTCTGCCTTTGGTTAGTGACACCTTCCATCTGGCCTCTCTGACTTTGACTTTGGTTAGTGATGCCTTCCGCCCGGCCTCTCTCTGCCTTTGGTTTGTGCATGCTCTGATGAAACCCACCTCTTTGGTTAGTGCAAGACGTCTCGAATTATAGCACATACCTTTGACTTTGGTTAGTGATGCCCTTTGGTTTGTGCGAGTTAACTGCCCCAGGTGTGCCACAAGAAGTGTGTGCCCTCTCTCTGCCTTTGGTTACTGAAGTGAAACCTGCCATCTAATTCTTTTGTGCTCACAAAGGTCAAAATGCAGGGAGGTGGGAACAAGGAGTCCATCGGCGAAGGCATTGGCAGTGGTCACCCCTGGCGCTCTTCTCGCAGCCTTGCACACACCCGCCCAGCTTCTCTGTGCACTGTTCCTGATGCAGTGATAGGCGTGATAGCGAAGTACCTCCAGCCACCCGAGGTTTATCACCTCCTCGCAGTGTTGGAGAGTAATGACGTCGCAACGCCGCCCCTATTTCCATTCAGCGATCGACAATCAGAACCAATCCTGGCTGCGTCTTTGGAGAAAAGCCTGAAGCGCGTCATTAAGAGCAACAAAGTCAGCTTTCGCAAGGACATCGACATGTACGCCTCTTTTACCAAGCTTGCCGAAGAGCTTGCACAGTCGCAGGGAACGCGTCCTCGCCTGTCGATGGGGTTGACAAATGGCCTCCGCCGGGGATCGCCTGCGGTTGCCCTGAGTGGAGGCATCGTGGTGCAGGCAGCGCTCGGGGAAACGTGGGGAGACAGCGATGTTGACATTTACTGCACTGAAGCAGCATCACCTTCTGTGAGGGCATGGCTCATTGGTGACGTGAAGCAAGTGCTTGTTGGTGTCAACTCTCGTTACAAGAGCTTTGTCCCTTGGTCCATCAAAGATCCAGTTGACCACGTTGAGTACTGGTCAAACACCCCGGCCGACGGCAAACAGTTCAAGCACGTCAGGGGGGCTTCATGGGAATTCGACTATGAGGAGTCGTGCATCGACGGACCCGTGGGTTTCCAAGGCAATACCGTGTTTGATGGCACCGAATTAATCAACGACAACTTCCACGGCTTCCTGATGACAACAAAAGACAACATCCCCATCCCTTTTGAACCACGCCTACTCTGTGTGCCAGGCGACAATGGTGTTCGTAAGATGAAAAAGGAAATTGTCAGCATTGACTTGATAGTTGTAAAATCAGGAGACACCATTGCACGTGTCATCGACGGCTTCGACTTTGACATTTGCAAGTGTTCATGGGATGGTTTGGGCTCGTTCTGTGTGCCGGCTCCAGGGAACGCATTTCATCGAATTTCCAAGCTGAGCTATGGGCACCAGGCGAACGAAATGCTTTTCTACGCAAAATGCATCAGGGTCGAGAGCCAGAAGACCTTCGAGGAAATGATGAAAGAACTGCAAAGTTTCAACGCCAGTCTATTGGCAAGCCACCTGAAACACATCAAGTCGATAAAGAACGAAGAGCACGCTGATTTGCTCCTGCACTTGCAGCTGGTAATTGACAAGTTCAATGTCTTCTCACCTGAATTGGATTATCACTTGCCCGTAGAGATCCTGCTGTTGACGCGAGAATTGCGTGAGATGTTGATCCAGAATGTTCTGGAGCGTCCCGGTGTGCAGGGGCACAAGTCACACAACCTCATCATGACGAGCTTCGAACGGCTCAAAAAGTACGAACGTCGAGGGATCACTATCAAGCCTCGACCATCTCCGTGTGACGCACTCAGAACCTTACCCACCAACGCTTCTGGCCCTCACCTGAGAACTATCGATTCTGCTGCAAGGGACCTTCCCTACTACTCGGTGTCTCGCATGTCTAGAATGGACCATTGGGCGACAAGCGAACAGAGGATCGACAGAACGGTTGCCTTGAAGCCGGTGGGACGCGCCTCTCATCTTGAACGGTGGGAGAACTACAGGCAGCTAGTAATCAAGGCTCGCCAAAAGGGAGGGTCAGCTGGCGCTTTGGGAGCAGAGACGCGCCAAGGAGCGGAACGAAAAAAAAGGAAGTTGCCGTTGCCGCTCTTGCCGGAGTTGTGAGGACCGTTGCATTTGTTGCCAAAACTTTAACAAACTAATCTAAAACCGGTGTGTCGCAAATGTAGAGCTATCCCAAATCGTGCCTAGCGCCGCCTGGACCACAACGGATCCGCTCGTATCAAAGACTGTGCCAAGTTCACAAATGAAGTGAAGAGGTCGAGCTCGCCCCACACTTGTTTCACTCGCCTGCGACCAACACACCATCATAAACACGTCTTCGTTTCCCTCGATAGCAATTCTTAATCTAGTTGTTGATGACAAACTTAAGGCATTGTTCTAATAATTCGAAAAGCGGTGACTTCATTGTTACATTTTTCTCCTTCTACCAATCATGGGCTCTTTTGACACTTCGTTGTTTTATCGTTCTTGCTCTCATTCTCTCCAGTCGAATTCCTTTGCGGGCAAGGCAAAACGAGTAAAAACTCAGGAAAGATCTTGCATCTTGTTGATATCTAGAATGCGGCTCAAGGAGCAGCTCATACTTGTTGTTTGTTGGTACGGTTTTTGCGGGTTCCTACGTAGACAGGTGTGTGCAGCCCAGGGCGGCCTCATCCACCACGCGACCCTAGCAAGCCCCCCCCCTACAGCAACCTATCACTTATTCGGATGTAACATCCCCCGCCCGTATCTCATCCTACACTTCCTCCTGCGTCATAAACCGCCGGATTTAGGTTACAGGCTACCGCGGTTCCTTCGGTAGTATTAATTCACAACGGCCATCAAGGTTGGAAGCTCGAGACTATCATAACAACTGGCGCATTTCAGATGCGACACCGCTTCGCCTGCGCATCCTAGAAGGGCTCCGCCGACGGTTGGGATATACGGCCGCTCAAAACAAACGATTTAGGTTACAGGCGACACGCACATCTGTCATTTAACATTGTTTCAGCTCCTACGTAAAATGATGGCCGAGGGTGAACGAAAAGGGAGAGCGGCTGCACCCACTCAGGCAAGCGTGGCCAAGGGAGGACGAAGAAGGAGGGCGGCTGCACCCTCTCAGGCTGTAATGGCCAAGGGAGGACGAACAGATGCACTCTCTGCACTGTCTCAGCCGGTGTTAGTCGATCTCTGCAAACCCGAAACTGATAGACAAAACAAATGCACCAAAAAGGGAATTAAACTATTACAGTCTCAGCCGCAATATCTCGGCCATCCTGCGTTGAAGATAAAGCGATCCAGTGGGCATTCATCATCGCCCGTGTTTTTGGCCCAAACCGCCATGAAACCCTCGAAGTTACAAAAAGACATCCTGTTGAAGTGCGGCAACTCAGAGGAGCTGAGCATATTGAATTCAAAACAAAAGAAATTTTACCCTGGCGTAGTGCTTAGTTTTGTGACATCCTTCCAACACACACATGGGAATTTATGGAGCTTTGCCGTAGAAGAAAAAAGTTTCTCTCACACAAACCAACATTTGGTGCGGTTTTGGTCAGCTAGAAGGAGTAGATACTGCCATGTGTTGATGCAAGTTGGGCGTCACTATGGGGGCGTGGCAATATCTCTAATGAAACGGGAACTGTTGTTCTTCGACCCAAAGAAAGTATACGACAATACACGAAACAGCCGAGGCGTCAATGGACTTGTCGTGTCCTCGGATCAATTCCAGGGCGAAACACTAATTGATAAAAAGGGGGAGACAATCTTGAAAGGCGCCATGGTCAAAAAGTTTGGGTCCCTTTGCAACAAAATAGTGCAACTGGAAAAGAACTGCTGCAGAGTTCAGCTGCCTTGGAGGATCAGAGTGGTCAACTCGTTTATCCACCAAACCAACGATTTTGATTGCGGGCCGAGCGTGTGTTTCTTTTTCCAGACGGTGTCCCTGGGATTGCCCGTTTGCTCCGACCCAGTCGTCAAAGCGATCGTGAGCCCCGGATCGCCTGTCACAGAACACTTCCCGGATTTTGATGGCACAAAGGCTTTTTACGATGGCTACATATCCGACTCCGACGGCCGGATCCATCCAACTTACGGGAGGAAGCTTGGAAACTTTCGGGAGTGGATTGCATATTCAGTTTTCGTTTTAAGGATGCTTTCGTATTAAGTCCGCATTGACTCGCCTGCATGAACTTCACGTTGACTCTGTATGAGCACCTGCATTGTCTTCGCCCAGCTACGCATTTACACTTTCCTACACACACGTCATATGAACTAACTTGGTTACGGCATCATAATTTTTTATGATATCGGTATACAAAAAGAGACAGCACTTAGCTTTCCTTATTCGACTTTTACATCCGACGCGAGTGATTGTTGGGTTCAATCTAAAATGGCATCGTGTTAGCTGCGGAGGAATCATCCTTTGTATCTTCATTCTCCTCCCCGGTCTCGCTCTCCGCGACAGTCATCCACCGCTTTGAGTCGGGAGCGAAGCCGGACGTTGGGGAAGCGATCTCATCATCCTCGCCGCTGTCGTCACTGTCTACAATCAAACGGCGCTTCCGAGGATTGATGTCGGTGACCTCATCGTTGCATGCGCCGGTTAGCTCGTTTTTCAACTTCCGCACCCAAAGATCCCTTTTTACCTTTGCCAGACCAGCCTCCTTTCGGCGTGTCAATCCCGTCGGTCTGCGGCGTCTGGTATTTCGATTGAAAGACTTCAATGGGACGTCATCGTCACTGTCAGCAAGAATTTTGTCCTGGTCACAATGTGTCAAGTTGCAAGTAAAGAGCGACAGGGAACCAGTTGGTGCAGTGTTGTAGCAGCTTACCACACTGGCTCGCCCATTGCTCTCAGAAAGAACGCCTCCATCCGCATCATCCTCCTCTTCCGGGCACAAAGGCATATTTTCCCCGGACTCGTGCTTCAAGGTAATCAAAGACAGCCCGTCTGTGTAATTCTTGAGACGCTCATCTGGTATGCTTTGCAAATCCATCTTAAACGCAACAAGGAACCGACGGTGGTTCTCCTCTCGTTGTTGTTGATGAGTCGTGTCTTGCCCCACGGCAGGAGTCGAGGCACGCGGGGGAGGGTTGTTAGGTTTCCTCGGCGACGCAGACATCGACAGAAGAGTTTGCCTGACCCCGGGGACTAAGGTGGCTGTAGGTCTCCACCAATGTTTCTCTCTGCTTGTTGTTTTGATTTATGAGGTGAGCTGAAGGATGAGTGCACAAACCAATGTCAAAGGTAGGTTGGTTTGTCGCCACTAACCAAAGGTGTGTTGTTTCTGCCACTAACCAAGTAAGGTGTGTTTCGCATCTTGCACTAACCAAAGGTGGTTTGTGTCTCGCCACTAACCAAAAATGGGTCGAAAGGCAGAGAGGCCAGGTGTTAAGTCCCGCACTCACCAAAGGTGGGGGTATGTGTGGCTCACTAACCAAAGAGGTGGGTTTCACCTGGGACGGCGAGCACAAACCAAAGGCTGTAGAGGGCATGCACTTCTTATGGGGGTATGCGTGGCTCACTAACCAAAGAGGTGAGTTTCACCTGGGACGGCGTGCACAAACCAAAGGCTGTAGAGGGCATGCACTTCTTGTGGGGGTATGTGTGGCTCACTAACCAAAGGCAGAGGAGGGGCAAGCCAAGCGGCTGCACAAACCTACCAGGCCGGTTACCCCTTGTGGTGCAGAGAAGTGCATTACACAAAAAAAAGAAGTCAAATGTCACCATGAACACAACCACTAGCCAAAAGCTGCTGCTCACTGAGAATGTCGAGCTGAAGAATAAATGTGTTGACATTCTCAGGGGACTTCAGACGCACGAGCATGGATGGGTATTTGCAACCCCTGTCGATCCCGTGGAGCTGGAGCTGGATGACTACTTCGAAATCATCAAAAAGCCAATGGACCTTGGAACGATTCAGGAGACGCTCGATGCTGGTTCCTACCACTCCTTTGAAGACTTCGCGTCAGACGTCCGCCTGACCTTCCAGAACGCCATGAAGTACAACGGCGAAGGCTCGATTGTCCACAAAATGGCCATGGAGTTGAAGAATAAGTTTGAGGTTGAATCCAAAAAGCCTTTCGTTAGGCAGCCGTACAAGGAATACGCCGCATCTGAAAACTCCAAAAAGGTCCACGCCGATGTTTCTGACGACGAGGAAATGGAATGAGCCTCGTCAAACAGCGGGTTGCTACTGCTGGTAGACTTAAATAATAGGTAAACCTACTCTTAACAAACTAAACTAGAACTCGGTGTGCAGATCAAACACCTGTAGGTCCCTGTTCACGCCCACTCCAGATTTGCTGTACTCGCTCACTCGGTTTTCAAAGAAATTGGATTTGCCCTGAAGGCTGATCATTTCCATCCACTCGAAAGGATTCGCAACCCCGTAGTGCTTGCCGCACCCAAGTGCTTGCAAGAGACGGTCTGCACAAAAGCATATGTAGTCACACATTAGGCTGCTGTTCATGCCGATCAACTCCACCGGAAGAGCATCGGCAATGAACTCCTTCTCAATGTCCACGGCACTCGTCAAGATTTCGACGACGCGGCGCTCGGGCACCTTTTTTGCCAGCCTTTCGTGCATGAGACAGGCAAAGTCGCAATGCAACCCTTCGTCCCGAGCAATCAATTGGTTTGAGAAGCAAAGCCCAGGCATTAGACCGCGCTTCTTGAGCCAAAATATAGCACAGAACGAGCCGGAGAAAAATATGCCCTCCACAGCTGCGAAAGCGACCAGCCTCTCAGAGAACGACGCATTGGTCGCGTTGCACCACTTGAGCGCCCAATCGGCCTTCTTCTGGACGCAGGGGATGGTTTCCAAGGCGGAGAGGATGTGACGCTTTTCTTCTATGTCTCTGACGTAAGTGTCGATCAGGAGTGCGTAGGTTTCGCTGTGAATGTTCTCCATGGCAATTTGGAACCCATAAAAGCATCGTGCTTCGGGCAATTGCACTTCGATGGCAAAATTGCTCAACAGGTTTTCGTTCACGATGCCATCGGAAGCGGCGAAGAAAGCAAGCACGTGTGAGATGAAATGACGCTCCTCCTCTTTGAGGCCATTCCAGTCTTCGTGGTCAGAAGCAAGGTCGATCTCCTCGACAGTCCAAAACGACGCCACTGCCTTTTTGTAAAGATCCCAAATTTCCGCGTCTTCAATAGGAGAGAGCACAAAACGGTTTGGGTTATGCTTCAAGAGGGGTTCGCAATGATCAGGGGTTGGCATCCTTCCGTTAACAACCTCGCCAGCCTGGGAAAATCGGATTGGATTGCTCGCATAATCCTCCTCCGCTTTGGGCTGGTTCGTGCAAGAAACAATGTTTTCAAAATCAATGCACTTGTTGGGACCCATTTGGATAATTTCTCCTTCTTTGTTCAGTGCCACACAAAAAGGAACCCT
>Ga0224514_10000204_pt1 | contig 18333 bp, 19 predicted proteins | sample SF_May12_sed_USG_3_FD_169107 | JGI IMG/M metagenome (GOLD analysis project Ga0224514, IMG submission 169107) | Sediment microbial communities from San Francisco Bay, California, United States - SF_May12_sed_USGS_24 | ecosystem: Environmental > Aquatic > Marine > Sediment | place: USA... | reverse complement strand
TAACTGTCTCAGGGGTGCCGGCAGTATTGCCGACGCGGATACAGCGCTTGGAAAATTGATGCCGGTAGGCCCCTGTAACGGTTACTGGCACGGCACCGCGGGCATGCAATCACTACAACAGGCGGTAATGTGATGTCGCAGGGTATGAAATTCAGTGATCTCAGGGATTTCCTCAGGAAACTGGAAGCCAAGGGTGAACTGAAACGCATCCACAGGGAAATCGACCCTTGCCTGGAAATGACTGAAATTTGCTACCGCACCCTGAAGGCAGGCGGTCCGGCATTACTGTTCACCAACCCCAGGGGCTCGTCGATCCCGGTACTGGGCAACCTGTTCGGCACCACGGAACGTGTCGCCATGGCCATGGGCACTGAATCTGTGGAGGCACTGCGTGAGGTAGGCAAAGTGCTGGCCTTCCTCAAGGCCCCGGAAATACCCGACGGTCTGGGAGGTCTGCTGGAGAAACTACCCGCCTTCAGGAAGCTGCGGGACATCAACCCGCGTGAGGTACGACGGGCACCCTGTCGGGAGAACACGATTGAAGCCCCAGACGTGGACCTGTCAACACTACCCGTCCAGACCTGCTGGCCGGAAGATGCCGGCCCGTTGATTACCTGGGGCGTGGTTATCACCAGGGGACCCCACAAAAAACGGCAGAACCTCGGCATCTACCGACAGCAGGTGATCGATCGCAACAAGGTGATTATGCGTTGGCTGCCGCATCGTGGCGGCGCCATAGATTTCCGTGAATGGCAGGAGGTACATCCGGGTGAGCGCTTTCCGGTGGCCGTGGCGCTGGGTGCTGATCCCGCCACGACACTGGCGGCCGTCACCCCCATTCCGGACACGCTGTCGGAATACCAGTTCGCCGGCCTGCTGCGCGGTGCCAAGACCGAGGTCACTCCCTGCCACCTGCACGACCTGCAGGTGCCGGCAACGGCCGAGTTCATTCTCGAGGGTTTTATAGAGCCGGGTGAGGAGGCCGAGGAAGGTCCGTTTGGCGACCACACCGGCTACTACAACAGCGTGGAAAAATTTCCGGTGTTTACCATCGAGCGCATCACGCACCGTAACAACCCGATTTATCCGGGCACCTACATGGGCCGTGCGCCCTTCGATGAACCTTCCGTTATGTCCATGGCGCTCAATGAAGTCTTTATCCCGCTGCTGCAGAAACAGTTCCCGGAAATTGTTGATTTCTATTTGCCACCAGAGGCGTGTTCCTACCGGATCGCTGTGGTCAGTATTAAAAAGGCCTACCCGGGACATGCACGACGCATCATGTTCGGGGTGTGGTCCTATCTACGCCAGTTCGCCTACACCAAATTTGTCATCGTGACCGATGATGACATCAATGTGCGTGACTGGAGCGAGGTGATCTGGGCGATCAGCACCCGCATGGATCCCGTACGCGACAGTGTACTGGTGGAAAACACACCCATCGACTATCTCGACTTTGCCAGTCCTGTCTCCGGGCTGGGCTCTAAAATCGGATTTGATGCCACCAACAAATGGCCGTCCGAATCCAGCCGGCGCTGGGGCCGCCCTATCACGATGTCGGCCGAGGTAAAGCAGAGGGTTGATGGCATGTGGGACGAACTGGGAATCACTTGAGTCATTAATATCCCAGGCAGGCACATGATGGAAAACAAACTGGATATATACGCACCGTTCGATCCCGACAATGATGCCGACTACACGGCCTGGCGTGATCAGAAACTGGTTGACTACCCGACCAGCATTGAACAACTGATCGTCGAAATCAATGATCCGCGCCAGCTGACAAGGGCAGAATTTGAGGCCATACATACCCGCTGCCGCAAGACCAACCTGGCCATCTATGCCGGCTCCACTGGCAGCGACCCGGACAAGGCGATACCAAAATTGCTGGGTAAGCAATTCGGGCTAACCGAACTGGACTGCAACATGGGTGCCGATGATGATGGTGTGACGGCGCTGAAGGTTGTGGGGGGCGAGTGGCGCGACGGTTATATCCCCTATACCAACCGGCCTATTCACTGGCACACCGACGGTTATTACAACTCAGCGGTTCAGCAGATCCGGGCCCTGCAACTGCATTGTGTATCACCGGCCGCCAGCGGCGGCGAGAATGCACTGCTGGATCATGAAATCGCCTACATACACCTGCGTGATGCCAATCCGGACTATATCCGTGCACTGATGGAACCGGATGCCATGACCATTCCGCCCAATATCAGGGACGGCAAGGAGATTCGGCCCGAGCGCAGCGGCCCGGTATTCTCGGTACATAAGGATGGCAGCCTGCACATGCGCTATACCGCGCGCACTCGCAGTATTGAATGGTCCCCGAGCCCGCTCACCCGTGCCGCAGTCAAGACCCTGGAGACCTTTCTGGATTCACCCTCTCCGTATATCTACCGCGCAACGCTGCAGCCTGGCCAGGGCCTGATCAGCAACAATGTCCTGCACGACCGTTCCGGGTTTGACGACGATGATAAACACACAAGGCAGCTTTACCGGCTGCGGTATTATCAGCGCATTACTGACACCCAGGGGCTCACTAAATGAGCTCTCATATAAAGGGGCGGTGACAGTTGATTCTAATTCGTAACCGGTGATCCGTCCCGGTTATCAATGGCCTCTTTCAGATATCCCACTTCCTGTGTATTTTCGATCCATCGAACTCAGCCAGTTTGCGTAAAAGTTCATCATGACTGGAATTCAGAATATGACTCGCCATGGGCAGGAAGATGTCCTCCTCTTTTTCATGATGCTTTATCATCTGGATTTCAAGATGTGCCAGGCACTCGAGCGCATGTTCCGAGTCCCTGGTCTTGATGACCCGCGCCATGTCCCGGATCATGCGGACAATATTGGAATGCTCCTCCCGCAGTGCCGTGGTCGGGCCTTGCGGCGCATGGGGCGCTGATTCGTAGGCGGGATACAGTACCTCTTCCTCCAGGGCCATATGCCGCTTCAGGTGCGTAATGAGTTCTTTGAATGCCAGGTTCACGGTCCCCCAGTCCTCTATTTCCGCTGCTTCCTGGCATTGGGAAATCAGGTTTTCATACAGTGAGTGTTCATGCACTAGCCAGTTGTCATTACTGTTCATGGGCTGGTAGTCCTGTTGCCAAGCGTGTTAACTGAATGTGCGCTCATATAGTGGCAAGGCTTTCTGCGCAATGCCGCTTACTTGCCTATGCAGCCAGAGTGATTCCATATCCTGGCCATCCAGAAAATTTTTCACCTCCAGGCCCAGCTCCGTATCGCCTTCCATAAGCAGCCGGCGCTGGAAAAACAGGGTGTCAGTATCTTCACGCCGGGCGGCAAGCAGCAGGAAGGCGTGCAGGGCACCGGTAATGGCCAGGGCGGCTGTCTGGCGTCGGTCATGGACTGCCACCAGCCTGCCCCGCTTCAGTGATATGCGGATGGTCAGCCGCATGTCACTGACATGGACGCGCATAATTCGCCCCTGCAGAAAATCCAGTTCACCGTCACGCAGAGCGCCGGCAAAGATCCGGTTAAGCACGGTAACGATTGCCGTGCTGTGCACAATATCGGGGACCACCGCTATTGGAAGAGATAGCAGTCGCGGAAACAGCGGCGAAATACGGGTTGTATCTATATCGGGTTGCATGGTTACGGGTCAGTCTCTGGAGATACCTGTATCGTTATCGATTTCTTGTCCGGGGAAAGCATTATTGCCCCAACCAGGCGCTTCCGTTTTGACCGACATCAAATTAGGGTAGATGATCCAGGTATTCAGAATACTGGAAGAACCCGGACACCAGCAAGGCGCTCCTGCTCAATCAGAAATATCTGCAGGAGCAGATGTTGTCAGCGAACCTGTCTGGACTCACTTGCGCACCACTTCCAGCCGGTCGACCTTCTGGTAGCCGCGTGCCAGCTTGCGTCCGCGCCGGCCACGTTCGCCGGCAAACTCATCGACTTCATCCGCGCTCATGGTCTTGTGTTTCTTGCCGGCATACACGGTCAGCTTCTCGCCATCCTGTATACACTCGATTGCGGCAACGTATTCATCCCGGCTTTTCAGCTTTGCAGACGGAATATTGATGATCTTGTTGCCCTTGCCACGCGAAAGTTGCGGCACCTCGGACAACGGAATCACCAGCATATAACCTTCCGTGCTTGCCGCGACAATCCAGTCATCCTCCATGCTGCGCACTGGCACCGGCGGTAGCACACCGGCGCCCTTCGGCACCGAAAGGCTCGACTTGCCGGCCTTGTTACGCGTAATGGTGTCTGCCAGGTTCACCACGAAACCGTAACCCGCATCACTGGCCAGCAGGAACAGCTGCTCGGGTTCACCCATCATCACGCCACAGAACTGTGCACCGTCCGCCGGCTTGAGCCGGCCACTGAGCGGCTCGCCCTGGCCGCGCGCACCCGGCAGGGTATGCGCCAGCAAGGCATAGGTCTTGCCAAATGAGTCGATAAATATGGCCTGCTGGTTGCTGCGCCCGCGCGCCGCCATGAGGAAATCGTCACCCGCCTTGTAACTCATATCGGCCGGATCGATGTCGTGCCCCTTGGCAACACGCACCCAGCCGTTCTTCGACAACACGACCGTCACTGCCTCGCTCGGGATCAGTGCCGTTTCGTCCATCTCTTTTGCGGCCTCACGCTGCACCAGTTGCGAACGTCGCTCGTCTCCGAACTTGTCTGCATCGGCACGCAGCTCTTTCTTGATAAGCGTCTTCAGACGCTTGCTGGAACCCAGTATGGCCTGCAACTCGTCACGCTCGGCAGCCAACTCATCCTGCTCGGCCTTGATCTTCATTTCCTCGAGACGCGCCAGTTGCCGCAGTCGGGTATCGAGAATGTAGTTGACCTGCTCCTCGGTGAGCTTGAAGCGTTTCATCAGCACCGACTTGGGCTTGTCCTCGGTACGGATAATGTGGATGACTTCATCCAGGTTCAGGAACGCGATCAGCAGGCCTTCCAGCATGTGCAAACGGCTGTTGACCTTGTCCAGCCTGAATTCCAGGCGGCGGGTGACGGTGGTTTTTCTGAATTCGAGCCATTCCTTCAGAATGACCGGTAAGCTCTTGATTTTAGGCTGCCCGTCCAGGCCTATCATGTTGAGATTGATGCGCGCGGTACGCTCCAGCCCGGTGCTGGAAAACAGGTGTGACATCAGTGCATCGAGGTCCACGCGATTGGACCGTGGCACGATCACCAGCCGGGTCGGATTCTCGTGATCGGACTCGTCGCGCAGGTCCTCGATCATGGGCAGTTTCTTCGCGTTCATTTGCGCGGCAACCTGCTCCAGCACCTTGCCGCCGGAGGTCTGGTACGGCAATGCGGTAATGATGATCTCGCCGTTCTCGATCTCGTAGCAGGCACGCATGCGCACACTGCCGTAACCGGTCCGGTACGCCTCGACCAGTTCCGCGCGCGGCGTGATGATTTCCGCACCCGTTGGATAATCCGGGCCATGGATAACCGCACACAGGTCATCCAGCGTGCTCTTCGGTTTGTCGAGCAACAGGATTGCTGCCTCGGCGACCTCGCGCAAATTGTGCGGCGGAACATCCGTTGCCATGCCCACGGCAATACCGGTGGCGCCGTTCAGCAACACGTTGGGCAACCGCGCCGGTAGCAGCGAGGGCTCATCCAGTGTGCCGTCGAAATTCGGTTCCCAGTCGACCGTGCCCTGCCCCAGCTCGGCAAGCAACACCTCGGCATACGGCGCCAGGCGTGCCTCGGTATAACGCATGGCAGCAAATGACTTGGGATCGTCCGGCGAGCCCCAGTTGCCCTGTCCATCAATTAACGGGTAACGGCAGGTAAACGGTTGCGCAAGATGTACCATCGCCTCGTAACAGGCCGAGTCACCGTGCGGGTGGAACTTGCCGAGCACGTCGCCGACGGTGCGCGCCGACTTCTTGTGCTTGGTCGCCGCCAGCAGGCCCAGCTCCGACATGGCGTAGACGATACGGCGCTGCACCGGTTTCATACCATCACCGATGTGTGGCAGCGCGCGGTCGAGAATGACATACATGGAGTAATCCAGGTACGCCTTCTCGGTAAAGGTCTTCAGCGGCAGCTGCTCAATGCCTTCGTAATCGAGTTCAAGTGTTTCCATAACAGATGACCTGCGTTTTAATCTCTTGATGTGTCGTCATTGCGAGGAACAAGGTGACGAAGCAATCACGGGATTCCAGCTCCCTGGTCAGGAGATTGCTTCGCTACGCTCGCAATGACAGGATTGTTTGAATCAGGCAAAAGCTCCCTGAACAAGCCCTAGGTCGTTGCCATATTACCCTTGGACTCCAGCCACGCGCGGCGATCCGGAGCCCGTTTTCTGCCCAGCAACATGTCCATGACGGAGTGTGTGTCGTCGCTGGCATCGATAGTGAGCTGCACCAGCCGACGCGTTTCCGGCGCAATCGTGGTTTCCCGCAACTGTATCGGGTTCATCTCACCCAGACCCTTGAAGCGCTGCACTGTCACCTTGCCCTTGATCTTTTCCGCGGCAATGCGGTCCAGCACGCCCTGTTTCTCCGCATCGTCCAGCGCGTAATAGACTTCCTTGCCGGCATCGATGCGATACAGCGGCGGCATCGCCACATAGACATGCCCGGCCTCGACCAGCGCACGAAAATGGCGCAGGAACAATGCACACAGCAGGGTTGCGATATGCAACCCATCGGAGTCGGCATCGGCAAGAATACAGATCTTGTTGTAGCGCAGCTTGTCGAGCCGGTTGGTGCCCGGCTCCACGCCGATAGCAATGGAAATATCGTGCACCTCCTGCGAGGCCAGCACCTCGGCCGGGTCCACCTCCCAGGTATTCAGTATCTTGCCGCGCAGCGGCATGATCGCCTGGTAGATCCGGTCACGCGCCTGCTTGGCCGAACCACCGGCCGAATCACCTTCGACCAGGAACAGTTCGGAGCGCTCGCTGTCAGTTGAGGTGCAATCCGCCAGCTTGCCCGGTAACGCCGGCCCGGCCGCGACCTTCTTGCGCACCACCTTCTTGCCGGCACGCAGGCGTGACTGTGCATTCTCAATCGCCAGCCAGGCAATACGCTCGCCCATCTCGGTATGATGATTGAGCCACAGGCCAAACGCGTCGCGCACCACGCCGGAGACAAACGCCGCACACTCGCGTGATGACAGTCGCTCCTTGGTCTGCCCGCTGAATTGCGGATCGGCGAGCTTGACCGACAGGATATAGCTACAGTTATCCCAGACATCCTCCGGGCTCAGCTTCACACCACGCGGCAGCAGGTTGCGAAACTCGCAGAACTCGCGCACCGCCTCGGTCAGCCCCATACGCAGACCGTTGACATGCGTACCCCCCTGGATAGTCGGAATCAGGTTGACGTAACTTTCCGCTACCCCCTCGCCCCCTTGCGGCAACCAGGCCAGCGCCCACTCGGCCGCCTCGTTATTGCCTTCCAGCTTGCCGGTAAATGCCGTCTCGGGCAGCGTCTCCGCATCACCCAACTCACTGGCCAGGTAGTCCCGCAGTCCGTCCTGGTAACACCACTCGAGCTTTTCGTCAGTTGCCTCTTCGAACAGGCTAACGTGCAACCCCGGACACAATACCGCCTTGGCCCGCAACACATGCCTGAGCCGCGGCACGGAAAACTTCACCGAGTCGAAATATTTAGCATCCGGCCAGAAACGCAGCGTGGTGCCGGCATTCTGTTTGCCGACCTTGCCCACCACCTCCAGCGCGGACACCCTTTCGCCGCCGGAGAAGGCCATGTTGTATTCCTTGCCACCGCGCTTCACCCACACTTCCAGGTGCTTCGACAGCGCATTGACCACGGATACGCCAACACCGTGCAGGCCGCCGGAGAACTGGTAGTTTTTCGAGGAGAACTTGCCGCCGGAATGCAGCCGCGTGAGGATGACCTCGACGCCGGGCACACCCTCATTGGGATGCTTGTCCACCGGCATACCACGACCGTCATCGCTGACCTGCAGGGAACCGTCCTTGAACAGGGTGACCGCAACACGTTTTGCATGGCCGGCCATGGCCTCGTCGATGCTGTTATCGATTACTTCCTGCGCCAGGTGGTTGGGACGCACGGTATCGGTATACATGCCCGGACGCTTGCGCACCGGTTCCAGGCCGCTGAGGACCTCGATTGCAGAAGCGTCGTATACAGCACTCATGACCCTGGATTACCTGTAGCGGAATACACAAACATATCAATCATCAAGCGCAGGAGGTCCCGACCGTAATCGTCGCCGAATAGTATCGGCATCATTGTTCGGCTCGTCGGCAATGCACATATAGTGGTTATAAAGCGTCCGGCGATAGCCACCGGCGCCATCCCTGACCAGCGGCGCCCAGGTCGAGTTAGGCAGTTCATGCCAGGTTTCCTGCATACCATAGGCAAGCCGACGGTAGCTGCCTTCACCACAATGCAGGCCCTCGTAGGTCACGTTCCTGACGCCGCTTGGTGAAACCATCACCGAGGTGAAACGTACCACGCGGTCCTTGCCGGTCGTGAGCGACTGGGGATCAATATAGAGACGGTATCCCCTGCCACCGGGGTCTATCTCCATCTCGATCAGGCTGTTGAGTTCAGGCCAGGGCGGCAGTTCGCTGCCCAGTTCCTGCCATTCCTGCTCTGACGGGTAAGTTTTCGGCGGCCCAAGATCGACCGGCCCGTCTTCTGGCAGGATTTCGGCAACGACACTGAACGGGAGTGCTGCCAGCAGACCAAGACACAGGATGCGGCAGCAGCGCAGGACGGGTAACAACAGCGGGATCATGAGTTGTGCAGTTTAAAGAAAAACGGCCAGCGTGGCCAACTGCAAAAACGCGCGGCGTGCGAGGTGTTCAATCCAGGTCTGCGACCAGCGCCACCCGGACCGGATCGGCAACCGGCTCCAGCTGGTGCCGGTAATTGGCATGATCGATCCCCATCGCCAGCGAGGCACCCTGCTTGAGGTCGGCAAGCATCGGCGCACTCAGCTCGAAGCGCATGAAATGCACTGACGAGGTTTTTTCGTCCGTGTTGCGGTCCAGGTCTTCATCGGCAATGGCGTAAACCGGGTCATGGCCATCCACACGCACCCAGACCCGGTCCTCGATACCGACCAGCCCGGCAAGCAGCTCGCGTCGCTTTTCCACGTCCGGCTCTTCCAGCATGAAGGTGGCCTTCCAGTTGCTGCCATCCGGGATCAGTGGATTGTAGGCCTGCAGTTCTTCTGCTATGCCATCGGCCTCGAATATACGCTCCACGCGCAACATCTCCTGGACCTGGTACAGGATGGTCTGGCGATCCTCGAAGTACAGTGTCGCGGACGGCCCAACATGTACCTTGCGGTTCTTCTTGTGCTCCATCACACGGGCACGAATGTCGGCCCGGTTGGCGGCATAATCTTCCAGGCTGTAGAGATCCTGGCGGGTAAGTTTATCCATTTTTTATTCCGTATCTATAGGCCATAGGCCATGCGCAGCAGCGTTAGCGGATGCACCGGCGGCTTGTCTGCATCAAGGCCGTTTTCGATCTGGTGGCCGGCCATCGGACAGTCGCTGCTGTAATGCGCTGCCTCGGCACGTACCACGCGGCTGATCACCGGGCGACATATCTTCATCGAAATTTCGTGGTATTCCTTCTTGACCGCGTAGGTACCGTCGTGACCGGAGCAACGCTCGATCGGCTCCACCGTGGTGCCGGGAATCAACTGCAGCAGGTCACGCGTCTTCATGCCGATATTCTGCACACGCAGGTGACAGGCAACATGGTAGGCGATCACGCCCAGCGACTCGCTGAAATCGGTCTTCAGCTTGCCGTCCTTGTGACGCAGCATCAGGTACTCGAACGGATCGTAGATGGCATCGCGCACCCTGGCAACATCGGCATCGTCGGGGAACATCAGCGGCAATTCCTGCTTGAACATCAACACGCAGGACGGCACCGGTGCGACGATGTCCCAGCCATCATCGACCAGCCGTACGAGTTCCGGGATATTGGCATCACGCGCCGCCCTGACAGCCTCGAGATCACCCAGCTCCAGCTTCGGCATGCCACAGCATTGTTCCTTGCGCGCCAGTGTCAGCGGGATATCGTTGTGCGCCAGCACAGCGGCAAGATCCTCGCCAATACCCGGCTCGTTGTAATTGCCGTAACAGGTGGCGAACAGGGCCACCTTGCCCGCGGTCGGACCGGCAGGCTCGGCTGACTGCGGCGCTCCATTTCCCTTGCCGAGCCGTTTGCGCAGTGTTTTCGAATGGTACTGCGGAACAATGGCATCTGGATGCACGCCCAGTATCTTGTCGAGCAGCTTGCGACCGGTCTTGCTCCTGTTGGTCGCGTTGACGGCCTGGGTAATGACCGGGATACCGGCCAGCTTGCCAACCGTATCGGTCGAGGCCAGGATGCGGTCGCGGCCACGCACCTTGCCCTGTTTGAACCTGACTGCCTTGGCACGCAACATCAGGTGCGGGAAATCCACGTTCCATTCATGCGGCGGCACATAGGGACACTTGGACATGTAACACATGTCACACAGATAACAGTGGTCGACTACATCCCAGTAGGCTGCACGCGGCACCCCGTCGAGTTCCATGGTATCGGACTCGTCGATGGCATCGAACAGGACAGGAAAAGAATTGCACAGGTTGAAACAGCGCCGGCAGCCATGACAGATGTCGAATACCCGCTCCAGTTCACTGAACAGGTTTTCCTCGTCATAGAAATCCGGACTGGTCCAGTCCAGCGGATGCCGGGTCGGAGCATCCAGACTGCCCTCACGTCTGCCTTCGGTGTTAGTTCCCATAGACTTCTGTCATCCCTGTAAATTCGAGCATGGCGTCTTGTAAATCGCTTCCCTTCATGAAGCGGGGCCGGATATACCGGCCCCGCTGCACTTACATCAGGATGACGAGGTAATCAGTCATCCAGTCCATCAAGGGCCTTCTGGAAACGGTTGGCGTGGGAACGTTCTGCCTTGGCCAGCGTCTCGAACCAGTCGGCGATCTCGTCAAAGCCCTCATCACGTGCAGACTTTGCCATACCGGGATACATATCGGTGTACTCGTGGGTCTCACCGGCAATCGAGGCCTTCAGGTTGCTGGAGGTGGGACCAATCGGCAGACCGGTGGCCGGATCGCCAACGGCTTCCAGATATTCCAGATGGCCATGTGCATGGCCGGTCTCGCCTTCCGCAGTGGAGCGAAACACAGCGGCGACATCGTTATAGCCTTCAACGTCGGCCTTGGCTGCAAAATACAGATAGCGGCGATTAGCCTGTGACTCACCGGCAAATGCGTCCTTCAGATTCTGTTCGGTTGTACTGCCTTTCAAATCCATAACGATTCCTCTTCACTTCGTATGCTGATGATGGGGGGGTAGCCCCAAAATCCAGGTTTAGACACGGTCTAAATGAAGCCTGAAAACTACGCCAGCTATCACTTACCGTCAAGCCATTCCCCCGCAACGGCGCCTTCATTGCCCTTGCAGCCGGGGTGTTGTACGGTAGGCCGAATCACTCAAAGATTCAAGATATGCCCTCTAAAAAACAAGCAACCGGCCCCGGTTTCGAGAAATCCCTGCAAGCGCTTGAAAAGCTTGTAGAGAAAATGGAACAGGGCGATCTAAGCCTGGAAGATTCCCTGCAACACTTTGAAAAGGGTGTGCAATTGTCCCGGGCCTGTCAGCAGGCACTGAAAGAAGCCGAACAAAAAGTCGAAATCCTGATGCAAAAGAACGATCAGGAAGACATCGTGCCGTTTGACAGTGAAGACACCTGACGCCGCACTGTCCGCATTCCTGGACGCCAGCCGCGAACGCCTCGAGGGCTGCCTCGACCACTGGCTGCCGCCCGCCACCCGGCACCCCGCAAACCTGCACCAGGCCATGCGCTACAGCGCCCTGGGGGGTGGCAAACGGATCCGGCCCACACTGGTGTACGCCAGCGGCCAGGCGATCGGCGCCGACCCGGCGCTGCTTGATGCCCCCGCCTGCGCCATCGAGCTGATCCACGCCTACTCCCTGATCCACGATGACCTCCCGGCCATGGACGATGATGACCTGCGGCGCGGCAAACCGAGCTGTCACCGTGCCTTTGACGAGGCCACCGCCATCCTGGCCGGCGATGCACTGCAGTCACTCGCCTTTCACGTACTGTCCACCCACCGGCACGAACAACTGGATGCCGCGAACCGGCTACACATGCTGGACCAGCTGGCACAGGCCGCCGGTTCACGCGGCATGGCGGGCGGCCAGGCCATTGATCTCGCGGCAACCGGTCAGCAACTCAACATCGCCGAACTGGAAGACATGCATATCCACAAAACCGGGGCACTGGTGCGTGCCAGCGTACTGCTCGGCGCCCTGTGCGGCTGCACCGCTGACGACCCCCGCCTGGAGAAACTCGATCACTACGCCAAGTGCATCGGGCTGGCCTTCCAGATCCGTGACGATATCCTCGACGTGGAGGGTGAGGTGGATGCGCTGGGCAAGCATCCCGGCATGGACCAGCAGCGTGAAAAATCCACCTACCCCGCCCTGCTGGGCCTGGAACCGGCACGCCAGCGCGCGCAGGAATTGCACGCCGAGGCAATAGAGAGCCTGACCGGGTTCGATGAAAGCGCCGATCCACTGCGCTGGATATCGGCATATATTATTGAAAGAGAAAGATAATTCTCTTTATCCGGGATCGCTGCCAATTGCACGGCAGGCGGCTCTCGGGTAGTATCCTACCAAATCAGTCAGGAATTGCCGCTACGGCAACGCAACACGAATACCCCTTTGGGCAGATTTGCAGGCCAGCGGGCGGCAGGTAGGCTCCTCACCCTCGGAATTTCCCGGCAAACGCCTGGCAACCAACCGGATAACATGCAATGAAATCGACGGAAGCGGCACACGGCGAAACCGACGTCATCGCCGATGTGCAAAACAGTGTAGATACCCGCCAGATACCGATCGACAAGGTCGGCATCAAGGACATTCGTCACCCGGTGCGCGTCATGGACCGCAGTGGCGGCGAGCAGCACACCATCGCCACCTTCAACATGTACGTGAACCTGCCCCACAACTTCAAGGGCACACACATGTCACGCTTCGTGGAGATTCTCAACCTGCACGAATATGAAATCACGGTTGAATCGTTCCGCGAAATGCTCAGGGAAATGACCGAGCGCCTGGAAGCCAATGCCGGCCATATCGAGATGAACTTCAGTTATTTCGTCAACAAGACAGCACCGATTTCCGGTGTGCAGAGCCTGCTTGACTACGATGTCACCCTGATCGGCGAGATTGCCGATGGCACGCCCAAGATGAACGTCAAGGTAGTGGTCCCGGTCACCAGCCTGTGCCCGTGTTCCAAGAAGATTTCCGAGTACGGCGCACACAACCAGCGCTCGCACGTGACCGTCAACGCGCAGACCAACGGTTTCATCTGGATCGAGGATCTCATCGACCTGGTGGAAAACGAGGCATCCTGTGAATTGTTCGGGCTGTTAAAACGCCCCGACGAAAAATATGTCACCGAAAAAGCCTACAATAACCCGAAGTTTGTCGAGGACATGGTGCGTGATGTCGCCAGCCGGCTGAACAAGGACGAGCGCGTCGATGCCTATATCGTGGAGTCGGAAAATTTCGAGTCCATACACAACCACTCGGCCTACGCCCTGATCGAGCACGTCAAGGATAATTCGTAGCAGCGGATCTCATCCGCGACCTCCAAAGATCTAGAATTTCTTCTTCAGGGTCATCAACTGTCCGCTGTTGCTGATCTCCAGCCGCTCCAGGTAACTCATACCCAGCAAGGCCGTGCCCGGCTGCGGACCCTCGATCACCACGGCCGCAACATTCTGCAACTCCAGCTCGCCAACCCTGACTTTGTTCAGCATTACCGACCACGCCGGCTCCACACCGGATGCCGTGGTGACCTCCGCCCGCACACCGGTTACCCGGTAATCAATACCCAGCCGGCGCGCCTGCGCGGAATTCAGTGTCACCAGCGAGGCGCCGGTATCTACCATGAAGGACACCGGCAAACCGTTGATGCTCCCGACCGTGGTGTACATGCCCCGCGGATTGCGCCAGACCTGCACCTCGCTGACCGATGCCGTGCGCTGGCGCGCAGTCACCCGGCCATCCAGGCGTGCCTCGATAGGCTCACCGTCGACTTCCAGCAGTGCCATCTCGCTGTCTGCCGCAATCAGTTTCACCCCCTGCGGACCGACCTGCCCGACGCGCAGCATCGATTGCCTGCCATCGATAACCACCACGGCACGATCACTGAACAGGCCGACCACGCGCACGTCCGGGGCCGCGGCTGCAATATGGGCCGACAGGGTGAACACGGTCACCAGCAGGATGCGTATAATTTGTGAATCGTTCATGATTTCAACCTACCGTAGTATGTCGGCCAATGATGAGACCCCTGTATATATTTCGCCACATCGCCTGCGAGGGCCCCGGCTACCTGGCCGAGGTGCTGGCACGCCACAATGTCCCGTCCCGGCTGATTCGCGTCGATGCCGGTGACCGCGTGCCAGACTCCCTCGAGGGCTGCTCCGGCCTGGTGTTCATGGGCGGCTCGATGAGCGTCAATGACCCCCTGCCCTGGGTCGAACAGGAGCTGTCACTGATCCGCGCCGCACGGGCCATCGATATGCCGGTACTCGGCCATTGCCTGGGCGGACAGCTGGTCAGCAAGGCGCTGGGTGGCGAGATCACCCGGAACCCGGTCAAGGAAATCGGCTGGCACCCGGTACGCGGCAGCAACACGGCGGGTGCGGCACGCTGGCTGGCTGGACTGGCGAGCCAGAACACACTGTTCCACTGGCACGGCGAAACCTTCTCTATCCCGACCGGTGCCGAGGTCATTCTGGAGAACGACAACTGCGCCCACCAGGCGTTTGCCATCGGCAACACGCTGGCACTGCAATGTCATGTCGAGATGACGGCCCCCATGGTCAGCGAATGGGCGGCGCTGTATCAACATGAAATTGCCAACCCGGCAGGTGCTGTGCAGTCCGCAGCCGAAATGACCTCGGACCTCGATACCCGCATCAGGGAAGCACAGCAGGTGGCGGATGTGCTGTACGAGCACTGGCTGGAGCCGGTATTGAGATAAAGAATCATCTCGTGCCAGGGCGCAGGAAACACCACTCCCCTCAGGGGCACACCGCCAGCCGGTCAACTTATGACATACGCTGAAAACAAACTGACGGCAGGTTAATACTGTAATTTGATCCATGTCATTGCGATTCCTTCCGGATTTGTTCGAAATAGACGTTTCATGCAAGGAAACACGGGCGAATAACCATGAGTGAAGACCACACCAGCGCACTGGTCGAACTTGCCGAGGGACGCGAACCCCAGCAGCTCGCCACGGACAGCGAAATAAAAAACCTCGGCAAGGGAAAGATATTTCCCGATGCTAACTACCCTTACCCGACAAAGATGAAACGGGGAGAATACGAGGCGGAAAAGCAGAAGCTGCAGATCGAGCTGCTCAAGATGCAGAGCTGGGTCAGGGAAACCGGGCAGCGCATCGTGCTGCTCTGCGAGGGCCGGGACGCAGCCGGCAAGGGCGGCACCATAAAGCGCCTCATGGAACACCTTAATCCGCGTGGCGCCCGTGTCGTGGCGCTCGAGAAGCCGTCCGAAGAGGAACTGGGCCAGTGGTACTTCCAGCGCTATATCAATCACCTGCCAACCGCCGGTGAAATCGTCCTGTTCGACCGCTCCTGGTACAACCGCGCCGGAGTCGAACGCGTCATGGGTTTCTGCCGGCCCGGCGAATACCTGGAATTCATGCGCCAGGCGCCGGAACTGGAACGCATGCTGGTAAGGAGCGGCATCACGCTCTTCAAGCTGTGGTTCTCGGTCAGTCGCAATGAACAGTTCCGCCGTTTCCAGGGGCGTCAGCACGACCCGCTGAAGCAATGGAAGCTGAGCCCGGTTGACATGGCTTCACTGGACAAGTGGCAGAAATACACCGAGGCGAAAGAGGCCATGTTCTTCTACACCGACACGGCCGATGCGCCCTGGACAGTCGTCAAGTCAGACTGCAAGAAGCGCGCCCGGCTGAATGCCATGCGTTTTATACTGAACAGTCTGGACTACCCGAACAAGGACACGGACGTGGTGAAACCGCCCGATCCGCTGATCGTCGGGTCGGCCAGGAACATCTACGAAAAGGGCGAGCATTATCTTGAGAGCAGCCCGCTTGAAATCGGTTCAGAGGACTAGCCAGGCACCCGGCACGCAAAACAATTACCGAAAGGCCAGCCTCTTTGTGTAGGATGCAACAAGACCACTCGGTAGCAATCACTTCACCTACCTGAGTCCAGGGCCCGATACAAATATGAAAATCATAGTGCGCAATTTGTCCCGGGAAACGACGGAAGCGGAGCTGCTGGCCTTGTTCAGGGAATATGGTGATGTGCAGTACTGCACACTGGTGATGGACAAAGCGACAGGAAAGTCAAAGGGCTTTGGTTTCGTTGAAATACCCCGTGCGGGTGAAGCCAAGGCGGCTATCAAAGGGCTTAATGCCCGGGACATCGGTGGCAACAAGATTCGTGTGAAAAAAGCGGAAAAGCTGGTGGAAGGTGCCGCCGGCAACGATTCAGGAACACCGGGCTCGTAATTAATCGCAATGAGTCAGTGAATCCTGTGTCCGCATGAGTAACCCCCAACCCGGAAACTCCCTGCATGGCGTGACGCTGGAGATAATTCTTACGCGCCTGGTGGAGCACCATGGTTGGGAGGAGTTGGGGCGAACCATCAACATCAAATGTTTTAACCATGAGCCAAGCATCAAATCCAGCCTGAAGTTCCTGCGGAAAACCCCCTGGGCCAGGGAGAAAGTGGAAGGCCTGTATTTGCGCAACCCGGGGACAACAGATTGAGACATGTATGACCCCCTGGACTCTGCTCGATAGCGCACAGGTGCCCGGTAACGGCGGGGAGCTGCAGCTGTACCAGCGTGGCGATGAATTCTCGATCAAGATCACGGGGCGTGGCGAGCTGATGAACAGCCGCGTCCACAGCTCCGAAGATGCACTGGCAGAGCATACCTGTGCAAGGCTGGTGAACTGCGTAAAGCCGCGACTGCTCATCGGGGGGCTGGGCATGGGATTTACCCTGGCTGCGGCACTCCAGCACGTCGGCAACCAGGCGCAGGTAGAGGTGGCGGAACTGGTGCCGGCAGTGGTGGCATGGAACAGGGGACCGCTCGGAGAACATACCGGCCATCCGCTCCGGGATCCGCGGGTGACGGTACGCGAGGTGGATGTCGCCCGTATTCTCGCGACTGAGCAGCACGCTTACGATGCAATCTTGCTGGACGTGGATAACGGCCCCGAGGGGCTCACCCGCAAAGAGAATGATTGGCTCTATAGCCTGAACGGGTTGAACGAAGCTTATGCGGCACTGCGCCCCCGGGGTGTATTGGCCGTGTGGTCGGCCGGCCCGGATAAAGACTTTCTACAACGGCTGCGCAAGGTCGGGTTCGAGGTGGATGAAGTGCGCATCCGTACGCGCGGGTCGAAAGGGGCACGGCACATTATCTGGTTTGCCAGGCGCAGCGTTTAGCCAAAAGCACGGCCACTGAGTGACCGCTTTGGACACGACCCGTTCGACATAAAGAAGCGCCCCCGAGGGGGCAGAAATCCATTCCGGAATTATTAAGCCGCTCCGTTCGATATGATTGTCTCACGGTACGCATGCCAGGTAGCGTAACCGAGTACCGGGACTATGAACGCAAGACCGATCAGCGCGGTTGCGAACCCTACCGCCGTAAGCACGAAGATCATCAACGCCCAGAGCGCCAGAACCCTTTTATTACGCATCACCGCATTGATGCTTGTCATTATCGCCGTCGTCGCATCGGCATCCCGATGCAAAATCATCGGTAGTGCGAACGCGCTGGCGCAGAAAACCACGCCTGCGAAAATAACGGTGACCAGCAAGGGCGAGACAGCGAAAGTAGCGGTAACCCGCCCGGGTGTCGGTTCAGCCCCGATCACCATCGATAGCACAATGACAAGGATCACGAACATCATGCCGAGCATCATCGCAAACATCAGCTCGTGTCCCATTTCATGCAAGGCCTTCTGGCGCTCGTGGCGAAAGCTCGGTTTGTGGTTCAGTTCGAGTTGATGACTGATGTCGTAAAGACCGAAGGCTAGCACGGGCCCCATGATCAGAAAACCGAGAAGCAGGCTGAAGACCAGGGTGTCACTGCCCTTGTCCCATGCAAAATATAGAAACAGCCAACCGATAAGGACGAATATCGCACCGTAGGTCAGGCTGTGCCAGGGTGCCCGCCGGAAGTCCTGCCAGCCCTTTCTCAACCACCTGAGAGGCGCACCGAAAGAGAGTTTGCGGCAAGGCA
>Ga0224514_10000203_pt1 | contig 18599 bp, 20 predicted proteins | sample SF_May12_sed_USG_3_FD_169107 | JGI IMG/M metagenome (GOLD analysis project Ga0224514, IMG submission 169107) | Sediment microbial communities from San Francisco Bay, California, United States - SF_May12_sed_USGS_24 | ecosystem: Environmental > Aquatic > Marine > Sediment | place: USA... | reverse complement strand
GTTTGCAATCCCCATAGAGATAGAGTATAGATGTAACATTAAATCCAGCGGCTAAGTTCAACCTCATTTTATCTGTTAATGCCGCTGGCACTACAGATAAAACGCTAATTGATATATGGAAATATAGAGTTTCTACAAAAAATCCACAATGAAAGACAAGCGAATGATCCTGTTGATGCTATTCCTTACCATTATGTAATAGGAAATGGTAATGGCTTGGGTCTGGGAGAGGTTGCCAGTGATTGGCGTCAGTCATATGACATATGGGGAGCACATGTTTCGGCAAACAACATAGACCGAAATTTTAGAGGAATTGGAATTTGTCTAATTGGTAATTTTGAAGAAGAAGCGCCACCTGCAGAGCAGTATGACTCACTGGTTAAGCTTACAAGGTCACTTATGTCTAAATATGGCATAAGCTTGAAAAATATAACGGGGCACGGTATGACAAAGGGTGAATCAACAAAATGTCCGGGCAGGTATTTTCCAATGCAAGCGTTTTACAGGGATATAGCGTGACATGAATAATTAGAAGTACAGATAAGAAGGACGTTCAACCGGGACATACCTCCGAAGCGCTCGATTTGTGTTTTAACAGCACCAATGGCCCACTGCCGGGGTATGCCGGTTAAGGCCAACGTCAGACCTTGTACAGAATATAAAAAAGACAACAATTCCGGAATAAGAGGAATGGAAAAACATATTTGCCCCTGGTGGTTAGCTTATACCTTTGACAATCCATTAAGGCGTATAATCCATAAGCCGGAAGAAATATTTATTCCTTATCTGCATAAGGGAATGACAGCCATCGACATTGGCTGTGGCATGGGTTATTTCTCAATCGGTATGGCCAAAATTGTCGGTGAAACAGGGAATATCATTTCCGTTGACATTCAACAAAAAATGCTTGATATCTTGACAAAGCGAGCAAAAAAAGCAGGCCTTGCCCACCGCATTACCACTTATTTATGTGAAGAAAATAACATAGGAATAAACGAAAAAGCAGACTTCGCCCTGGCCTTCTGGATGGTACACGAAACACCAGATGAATTTAACTTTCTTAAGCAACTGAAAGCCATAGTAAAGAGCAAAGGCAAGCTTTTGCTGGCTGAGCCCAAATTGCATGTAACGCTTAATGATTTCAAGAAAACTTTATCGATGGCACAAAAATCAGGGTACAAAATAATTGGTTCCCCTAAAATATATTTCAGCCACTCTGCTCTGCTTGAAAAACAATGACAAAATGGTCTAACCAATCAATAAACATGATGCGCAAATTTGCACTTTGCTGAATCGGTTTTGGCAATTTGAACGCAATCAGGCTAAGCCGGGCCTGTGTCCTGGCTTTGCGTTAAGAGAGAGCTCTATGATCATTGAAGAAAAAATCCCGCTGCTGGAAGCTATACTGGCGGAATGGAAAGGAATCATTGGCCATGAGTACAATGGGTATAGAAACCATGTGTACCGAATGATTAATTTCTGTTTTTGCCTTAAGCCCTGTAGCGATGAAGAGAAAGAAAAGATCATCATTGCGGCGGCTTTTCATGATATAGGCATATGGATTGAGGATACTATCGATTACATTCCTTCTTCTATCCCGCCGGCAGTAGAATATCTAAAGAAAAACAACCTTGAGTCCTGGGTGAATGAAATATCTTTGATGATTAGCGAACATCACAAGATAAGAGAATATGCCCATGAAAAGTATCCCCTTGTAGAAATATTCCGAAAAGGAGACCTGGTTGATTTTTCTTTGGGGCTGGTAAAGTTTGGAGTCCCCGGATCCTGTCTGGAGCGTGTTAAAGAGAAATTCCCTAATTCCGGTTTTCATGAGAATCTGGTAAAAAGGGCTGTAAAGTGGTTTTTGAGGCACCCATTAAATCCTGTGCCGATGATGAAATGGTAAGGCATGGCAAAAGCGGCCGCTTTCCGCTTATTGTTGACGCTAAGTCTCAATGAAACAGGCACATGACGAAATTGATTATAGTTGGCGCCGGCTCCGGGATTGGCAAAGAACGCTTAAGAGTCCTTTCTGAAAGAGGATTCATTGCCCCTTTATCCTCTGTAGCGGCTCTCAGGCCAGCCCGGCGTTTTCGAACTTGCCACCAGCCATATTGGGGATCGAATGGACCTCACTATTCTAAAAATCCAGCTTTTCTTTTAAATAGTTATAAGCCTCATTAATCTCTTTCATCTTCTGTTCAGCTAAAGCAAGAAATTCTACCCCTAAATGTTGAACATTATCAGGATGATATTGTTTGACGAGTTTTCGGTAAGACCTTTTGATTTCTGAGGGGTCTGCCGCTTTTGTCAACCCAAGTGAAAGGAAGTACCTGCCGTCAGGCGCATTGTCGTTCTCCGGTTCTTTTTCCGCTTCAGCCTCTTTATACCTGAAGTAGGCGTTGTCATGAACCTCAAATATATTGATGGCCTCTATAATAAGAACTTCCTCTTCCCTGCTGAGATGGCTGTCTTCAACTGCAACAAAAAAGAGAAGTTCTATTACCTCATTCAGAAATAAAGTATTCTCTTTATTTTCCCTTTTTAACCTTTTTGCATGAAATTCAAATGATGAATTGGAATTTTTGGCTTTATTAAATATTGAAATGGCTTCCTGCTGCTCATATTGATTGAGCTTTAGTTCTTCTTTCATATATTGGGTAATAAGACGAATTTCCTCTTTTTTTACAAAACCATCGGCCTTGCAAAGCTTTGCAAGCATGGAAAAAAAATCAGAGAAGGTATTATTTGAAAAAGGGAGCCTTTCATTCCTCTCCTTTTTTTTATTTTCATAATCGGCTGCTAAACTCATTAATAGGATGATTATAAATATGGCGAGAGAAATATTTATCTGAATAGTTTCCATTTGAAATTAAAGGCATCCGGCCAGGAAGATTAAAGGGAGATAATAGTAAAATATTAACAGACAGATTGGCCCTCTACAATTTACGGGGAAAAAACGTTGCCTGAAAGAGGTGCTTTAGGTAAAGGCGCCGTAATATTTACTCTGTGCAAGGCCACTTAGTGTCTGCTCTTGAACTGTTTCGCAAGTTTAACTTGTGAGAAACCCGGGCCCCTGTCCTCAACTTTGTGCTACAATTGCTCAAAAAGGAATATTGACTTGAGTAATGGATTTTAACCACTGGGGCGGCAAGCGCTACAATCCCCTTAATCATCATCTTAAACAACATTTCGGCTGCAAGGTATATCGTGTTTCCATCGATGCCGGTTTTACCTGCCCAAACCGTGACGGCACGGTTGCAACGGGAGGCTGTATCTACTGCTGTGAGCGGGGGGCGGCCTCTATCGGAGCAGAGCGGGCGCTGACTATTCGCGGGCAGGTGAGGGCAGGTATGGAGGTGATGAAGAAGAAAAACAGGGCGGAAAAATTCATTGCCTATTTTCAATCATTTACAAACACTTATGGCGATTTGTCGTTGCTAAAAAAAATGTATGATGAGGCCCTTTCCGTAGAAGGGGTGGCAGGGCTGGCGGTAAGCACCCGCCCCGATACCCTGCCTGAAGAAATTGTTGACCTCCTTGCCGGCTACCATAATAAAACCTATCTCTGGGTAGAGCTTGGTCTCCAGAGCATTCATGACAAAAGTCTCGAAACCATAAACAGGGGCCATGATTATGCCGCTTTTTTTGATGCCTATAGCCGTCTCAGGAAAATGGACCTCAATATCTGTCTCCATGCTATTTTGGGGCTGCCCGGTGAGTCGAAAAGTGATATGATTGAGACCGCTCAAGGGATAGGCGAGCTTGAAGCGGGTGGAATAAAGCTCCATCTCATGCATGCCCTCAAAGGGACGGAGCTTGCGGGCATGTACGGGCGGGGCGAGTGGAGCCCCATGGCGATGGATGAGTATATCAGTCTCGTTTGTGATGTGTTGGAGAGGATTTCTCCCCATACCATTATTCACCGCCTTACAGGTGATCCGCTTCGTGGTTATCTGCTGGCTCCCGAATGGTCCATTAAAAAGTGGGAAGTGCTTAACGGCATAGACAGGGAGCTGCTAAGGAGAGAGAGTTTTCAGGGAAAGAGATATGGGGGCTAATAGTGTTTGCTGATGTCTGATCAATGTTCACATGCCATAACGATAGAGAACCTTAACGTTAAAGTGGGTGATGCCCTTTTGCTCGATGACGTTAATGTGACGATCCACTGTTGTGAGACAACGGCAATTATTGGGCCAAACGGGGCGGGGAAGACGACACTTCTTTCAGCCATGATGGGACTTATCCCTTACAGGGGGAAAATTGATTTCTGTATGAACCGTGAGCATGGGGGAGGGAAACCGGTCATCGCTTACGTTCCCCAGAGGCTTGATTTTGACAGGGGTATGCCTGTGACTGTACTCGATTATCTCTGTCTTGCAAGGCAGAAAAAACCTCTCTGGCTGGGCGCTAATAAGGAACTGAAAGAAAAATCACTTAAAAGCCTTGAACGTGTAGGGGCTTCGAAACTCGCCCACAGGCCGCTGGGTAAACTTTCGGGTGGTGAATTGCAGCGCGTTCTTCTGGGCCTTGCCATTATGGATAATCCCGATATTCTTCTTCTTGATGAACCTGTCTCCGGTGTGGATATGGCCGGTGGTGAGCTTTTTTGCGACCTCATCGATGAGCTGCACCATGAACGTAAGTTTACCCTTGTTCTTGTCAGCCATGATCTGTCTGTTGTAACGAGCCATGCAGATAATGTGATCTGCATCAACAAAACGGTCCAATGCCAGGGGAGGACGGTGGAGGTTCTCACTGATGAGACTATTTCAAAGGTCTATGGTCTCCATATGGGCCTTTACGACCATAACAGCTGTTCACATCATCATGGAGAGAAACAGTAGTGGAAGCCGTTTTTAATATTATCTACAATTTTATGGGAATCCTTTTCCCTTTTGACTGGCTCTCTCATGATTTTATGAAGCGGGCCCTTCTGGCGACACTCTTCGTTGCTCCGGCTGCGGCGGCTATGGGAATACATGTTGTTAATTTCAGGATGTCTTTTTACTCCGACGCTATCAGCCACTCGGCTTTTACCGGCGTCGCTCTCGGTATTCTTGCAGGCATAGACCCTGTTGTTACCATGGTCTTTTTCGGCCTTTTTGTGGGAAGTATTATTGTAAAGGTACGGAAAAAAACAGACCTTTCCGTTGATACCATTATCGGTGTCGCTTTTTCTACATCCGTTGCTCTCGGTATTGTTATTATCAGTGCAAAAAGGGGGTTAACAAGAAACCTGCACAGTTTTATTTATGGCGATGTGCTGGCCGTTTCGGAAGGGGAAATTGTTCTTATGGCCCTCCTTGCTTTGGCTGTTCTCCTTTTTGCCGTTTACCTTTACAACCATCTTATCCTCATGGCAATTAACGGAGAAGTGGCCAAAACGAAGGGGGTTCCTACAACGCTTTACGAGTATATATTTTCCATCCTTCTTGCCCTTGTTGTCTGCCTCTGCATCAGGGTGGTCGGCATTCTTCTCGTTACGGCCCTCATTATTGTTCCTGCTGCCGTGGGCAGAATCCTTTCAAAAAATGTGGCAAGCCTTTTCTGGTATTCAATGGCAGCGGCCCTGCTTGCCTCTGTTACGGGACTTGTCATTTCCTATTATTGGGATACGGCCACTGGCGCAACGATGGTGCTTGTTTGTGCCGTCCTCTTTTTTCTCTCTCAAGTGATTGCGATTTTTCAGAAAAGCTGAAAAGCGGCTTGTCCTTTTAAAAAAAATACATTTGAGTGAAAAAGATGATGAAAAGAGAAGAGGGAAGAGTCTTTCTAGGCTGGAAAGGGTCGCTGGACCATGGTCTCCGGATTTATGCCTCTTGAGCAGATTTTTTTGCCTGAAACTTTTTTTCCCAGTTAAAGGCTGATTCGACGATCCTTGTCAGGTCATTATAGCGGGGTGTCCACGCCAGCACATCCCTGATTTTTTGATTGGAAGCAACCAGTTGATGGGGATCTCCTGCCCGCCTTCGTCCTTCCTTAACTTCAAAGTCGACAGCTGAAACTTTTTTTACCGTATTGAGAACCTCCCTGACGCTGTAACCGTGACCATAACCGCAATTAAGAATCCGGGAAGTTCCCCCTTTTTTCAGATAATCAAGCGCTGCTACATGGGCTGAAGCAAGATCTTCAATATGAATATAGTCCCTTATTCCCGTTCCGTCGGGAGTGTCATAATCAGTTCCGAAAATAGTAACGCTCTCCCTTTTGCCGAGAGCGGTTTCACAGGCGACCTTAATGAGATGCGTCGCTTCAGGTGTTGCCTGGCCGATTCTCCCTTCCGGGTCTGCACCTGCCACATTAAAATACCTGAGAATAACGTAATTCAAAGGAGTCACTGCGGCAAGATCCATTAGCATCTGCTCACTCATCCTCTTTGATGAACCGTAAGGATTGATAGGAGCTAAAGGGGATTCTTCGGAGACAATGCCACCTTCAGGCATGCCGTAGACTGCTGCCGTAGAGGAAAAAATGAAGTTTTTTATGCCCTGTTTCCGGCATGCTTCAAGCAGATAGAGTGTATTGCAGGTATTGTTAAGGTAGTATTTTGTGGGATTTTCTACCGATTCAGGTACGACGATATGAGCTGCAAAGTGAAGAACGCCTTCAAATCGGTGCTTTTCCATGAGCTTGTCAAGGCCTTCCCTGTCTTCGAGATTGCCCACAATAAGTTCACCGGAAAGAACGGCCCAGTCGTGACCGGTTGAAAGATTATCATAGACGACAATATCATGACCGGCTTCGCCCAATTGCCTTACAACATGACTGCCGATATACCCTGCTCCGCCTGTGACCAGCAGTTTCACATTAACTCTCCCCGGGGATTAATTGCTTAATAAAATGAGATAAAAGGAAATATTAAAGTCCGTAGTATTCCCTGTACCATTTGATAAAGTTGCCAATCCCTTCTTCTATCGGTGTTGCCGGTTTAAAGCCCACATCATTTATAAGATCATCGACATTGGCGTAGGTTGCAGGCACATCTCCCGGCTGAATGGGCATAAGGTTCTTTTCTGCTTTCATTCCTAATGCATCCTCTATTGTTTCAATGAAGTGCATCAGTTCGACAGGATTGTTATTACCTATGTTGTAAATTTTGTAGGGGGCATAACTTGTGCCCGGGTCCGGTTGGTCTCCACTCCACCGGGGGTTGGGCTCAGGTTTTTTGTCAATAACCCTGATGACCCCTTCTGCAATATCCTCAATATAGGTAAAGTCGCGTTTCATTTTGCCGTGATTAAATACATCGATCGGTTTCCCCTCCAGAATGGCCTTGGTAAAAAGGAAAAGCGCCATGTCAGGTCTGCCCCAGGGACCGTATACGGTAAAAAATCTTAAACCTGTCGTGGGCAGCTTGTAAAGGTGAGAGTAAGTATGGGCCATGAGTTCATTGGACTTTTTGCTGGCTGCATAAAGAGATACGGGATGGTCCACATTGTGATGAACAGAAAAAGGCATCTTTGTGTTGGCGCCGTAGACCGATGAAGAAGAAGCGTAGACCAGGTGCCCCACTGCGGAATGTCTGCAGCCTTCGAGGATATTAATAAATCCTGAAATGTTACTTTCTATGTAGGCATAGGGATTTACAAGGGAATATCTGACACCGGCCTGGGCGGCAAGATTGACGACAACGTCAAACCTGTTATCTGCAAAGAGTTTTGCCATGGCGTCTTTGTCTTCAAGGTTTATGTTTAAAGAACTGAAATTTGCGTCTCCTTCCAGCCTTGCCAGTCTTGCTTTCTTCAGATTTACATCATAGTAATCATTGAGGTTGTCAAGACCTGTTACAACGTCGCCCCTGTCGAGAAGCCGCCTTGACAGGTGGGAGCCTATGAAACCTGCCGCACCGGTAACCAATATTTTTTTCATCTACATATTCTCCTAATTACAAGCGCCATACCCTGACGCCTGCTTTTTCCAGGTTATCCCTGTCATAAAGGGATTTGACGTCAATAAAGACCGGTTTTTCGTTCATCAGCTTAAGAAGGTCTTTAGTGGACAGCTCTTTGAATTCCTTATGTGCAACTGCTGCTATGAGGGCATCAGCCGGCTTGAGCTTTTCCATCGGTGTAAGCTTAATGCCATACTCCTCCTCGGCCTCTTCCGGTTCTGCCAGTGGATCACATACCTGGACATGGGCCCCGAAATCCTCCATTTCCCTGATAATATCCGTTACCCTTGTATTTCGTAAATCAGGGCAGTCCTCTTTAAATGTCAGGCCCATAACCGTTACCGTGCTGTCAAGAATGGTATGGCCATTGTGAATCATCTCTTTAACCGTTTTGCCGGCAATAAATTCACCCATGCCGTCATTGATGCGCCGCCCTGCGAGTATAACCTGTGGAATATATCCTGTTTTTTCAGCCTTGTAGGTAAGGTAGTAAGGATCTACACCGATACAATGACCGCCTACGAGGCCCGGTCTGAATTTGAGAAAGTTCCACTTTGTGCCTGCCGCTGCAAGCACGCTTGCCGTATCAATATCCATTTTGTCAAAAATAAGGGATAGTTCATTCATAAGGGCAATGTTGAGATCCCTCTGGGTGTTTTCAATGACCTTTGCCGCTTCCGCTACTTTGATGCTCTCGGCAGGGTAAACGCCTGCCGTTACAACGGAGCCGTACACGTCTGCTACAATCTCAAGGGTTTCCTTGTCCTGTCCGGAAACAACTTTCATGATTTTTGTAAAGGTATGCTCCTTGTCTCCCGGATTAATCCTTTCGGGGCTGTAACCAACCTTAAAGTCGGGGCCGCATTTAAGGCCTGATACCTTTTCAAGGATGGGAACACACTCTTCTTCCGTCACACCGGGATAGACCGTCGATTCGTATACAATTATATCTCCTGATTTAATCGCCTTTCCGACAGTTTCTGAGGCCTTGACAACAGGAGTCAGGTCAGGACGTTTGGCGTCATCCAGTGGAGTCGGTACTGCTACGATATGAAAATCCGCTTCTTTCAGTTTTTCAGTGCTGTCAGTGTATAATATATCCGCTTCTTTCAGATCATCAGGTTCAACTTCCCCTGTCCTGTCGAAACCATCAATCAGTTCTTTTATACGAAGAGAGTTGATGTCGAAGCCAATGGTCTTTCTCTTCTTCCCAAAGGCGACAGCAACGGGCAAACCGACATAGCCCAATCCGATGACAGAAACAATCCGTTCTTTTTCCATAGGTTAGGTTCCCTTTTTAAATAATATCAAAAAATAAAAACTATTATTTCGTTATTTATGACATTTTAATCGTTTTAAGTGATTGGTCAAGCGTATGGCAAATGCGAAATTCTATTCATCAAATTGATATAATAGCGCTAATTTTAACCGAGGGATATCAAGTATAGTCAAAGATGATTAAACAAGTCAATGGCAAATAAATAGCTGGAAATGCGGGAAAATGTTTATCTCCTGATTTTAGCGGCAGCAAGTTCTGAAATAAAGAGGGGGTAATGTTTTAATTGCAGTTTTGCCTGTACCAATCGTAGGTTGATTTGATTCCTTCTTTAAGAGGGATTTTTGCTTGCCATCCCAGTGATGAAATGTATGAATTATCGAGGAGTTTTTTAGGTGTTCCATCCGGTTTGGCGCTGTCAAAAATAAGGTTTCCCTGAAAGCCTGTTATATTTTTTACAAGTTGGGCAAGTTCCCTGATCGAAATATCACTCCCTGTTCCTACATTAATAATTTTTTCCGATTCATAGTTTTTCATCAGGAAAAGCAATGCATCAGCAAGATCATCTACGTGGAGAAATTCGCGCCGTGGATTGCCTGTTCCCCAAATGGTTACTTCTTTGGCCCCTTTTTCAACTGCTTCATGAAACTTCCTCATTAAAGCGGGAAGCACATGAGAAGTTTCAAGGTCAAAATTATCACCGGGTCCATAGAGGTTTGTCGGCATAACACTAATTGCATTGAATCCGTATTGTTTTCTGTAGGCCTGACACATTTTAATTCCGGCTATTTTTGCAATAGCATACCATTCATTTGTTGGTTCAAGAGGGCCGGAAAGAAGACTTGATTCCTTAAGCGGTTGAGGTGCATGTTTCGGGTAGATGCAGGAAGATCCCGGAAAAAGGAGTTTTTTTACATTATTTTTATAGGCTGATTCGATAACGTTGTTTTGAATTAACAGGTTGTCACGAATAAAATCAGCCGGATATGAGTTGTTTGCCAGTATTCCCCCGACTTTGGCTGCAGCGAGAAATACATAGTCAGGCTTTTCTTTCCTGAAAAAGTATTCAACGTCACCTTGACGTGTCAGGTCTGTTTTTTTGCGCTCGCCAAAGAGGAGGTTTTTATAACCTTCCGACTGAAGCTTTCGCACAATAGCTGAGCCCACAAGTCCCTTATGGCCTGCAATATATATTTTAGCTTTTTTTTCCAATATCAAGGCCTGACGATAAATTTACTCGTGATTTCTTCTGCCGCTAAAAAGGTGCCCCGCGTCTTTCAGTGTTTTTTCCTGGGATGCCAGTTCAAAATCGTGCGCTACCATCATTTCGACAAGCCCGTCAATGTTTACTTTCGGCGACCATCCTAATTTTTCCTTCGCTTTTGATGGGTCTCCAAGGAGCAGATCGACTTCCGTGGGCCTGAAATATCGTGGGTCGATTTCCACGTACTCCTGCCAGTCAAGATCGAGTTTCTTAAAGACTTTTTCAACAAATTCCCTTACAGAACAGGTTTTGCCTGTGGCAACGACATAATCGTCAGGCTCTTGCTGCTGCATCATAAGCCACATGGCTTCTACATAGTCTCCTGCAAATCCCCAGTCTCTTTTGGCTTCCAGGTTTCCCAGATAGAGTTTATCCTGGAGGCCCAGCCTGATTCTGCTTGCAGCCCTTGTTATTTTCCTTGTTACAAATGTTTCTCCTCTTCTTGGAGACTCATGGTTAAAAAGGATACCGTTAACGGCAAATAACTTGTATGCCTCGCGATAGTTTATCGTTTGCCAGTAGCCGAAAACCTTGGCTACGCCATAGGGGCTTCTGGGGTAAAAGGGAGTCGATTCTTTTTGCGGCGTTTCGGCAACCTTGCCAAACATCTCTGATGAACAGGCCTGGTAAAACCTTACATCATGACCTGTGCGGTCACGGTAATCACGAATGGCTTCAAGAAGTCTCAAGGCGCCTATGGCGTCAATGTCAGCCGTATATTCCGGTTCTTCAAAGGAGACTTTTACGTGAGACTGGGCTCCCAGGTTGTAAACTTCATCGGGCATGACCTCTTCCACGATTCTTCTGAGGCCTGTACCGTCCGACAGGTCTCCGTAGTGGAGGAAAAGTTTTGTCCCGGCTTTGTGAGGGTCCTGGTAAAGATGGTCTATCCTGTCTGTATTAAAGGATGACGACCTTCTTATGATGCCGTGAACTTCGTATCCTTTGTCAATGAGCAGTTCGGAAAGGTAAGACCCGTCTTGCCCCGTTACACCTGAGATTAATGCCTTTTTCATGGGTCTTTTTATGTCTCCTCTGTTAAATAATTCACAATCGGTTCGGATAAGTTTAAATAAAAAACGATAGCATAAGTCAAAGAGATCTGTCGACAATTAATTAGTTGACGTAATGTTCCAGATGATCAAAAAAAGGGAACTTTTTATTGCCTAACGGGATAACTGCAAATATAATGATAAAATTCCAGTAACAAAGTGAATATACCCTATGAACAGCATTGCTTTTTTATCACCGGCAAAAGTCAATTTGAGTCTTCATGTTGTGGCAAAGCGCCCCGACGGCTATCATGAGTTAAGTATGATCATGGCGAGGGTATCGCTTTACGACGAAGTGAGGCTGACTCTTAAGGATGAAGGGATTAGTCTCACTTGTGATGATCCTTCCGTGCCGGCAGGTGAAGAGAATATTGCCTGGCAGGCAGCTTCTCTCCTCATTGAGGAGAAAAAACTGAAAACAGGCATACATATTGATATCAGAAAAAAAATACCTATGGGGGGAGGGCTTGGCGGAGGAAGCAGTAATGCCGCATCGGTTCTCATGGGGTTAAACAGCCTGACGGGGGAAAAAGCAGAAACAGGAGAGCTTGTAAAAATGGGACTTAGCCTGGGGGCTGACGTTCCTTTTTTTATTTTTCAAAAACCTGCCCTTGCAGAGGGCGTCGGTGAGAAACTGGTGGCTGTTGAAGGCTTTCCCACTCTATGGCTCATTCTTATAAATCCGGGGATCCATGTCCCAACGGGAGAGATATTCAGTCAACTTAATTTAGTGTTGACAAAAGAGGGTAAAAACCTTAATATTACGAGGTTTAATCACAATCTTTCAACGGTTCGTTCCAATATGATAAACGACCTTGAAAATGTTACATTTGAAATCTATCCTGAAGTCCGGGAGGCAAAGCGTCTTTTATTAAGATATGGAGCCATGGCAGCATTAATGTCAGGCAGCGGTTCCACCGTTTTTGGTCTCTATAAAAATAGGAGTAAGGCAGAAAGTTCCCTTGCTGCCATGGGGGGGGATGTCGTTGCTAGGGGCTGGTCCTCATTTTTGGTTAACAGCCTCTGAATCAATCACAACGTTAGGAGGGTTGGCAGATGGATGTAACAGAGGTAAAGGTTTTTCCCGTAAGTAAAGATGATGAGAGATTAAAGGCATTTGCAACAATTACCTTTGACGACTGTTTTATCGTCAGGGACCTCAAGATTATTGATGGGAATGAGGGGCTTTTTGTCGCTATGCCGAGCAAGAAGAGAAAAGACGGGCAGTACAAGGACATAGCCCATCCGCTAAACAACAACATGAGGGAAGTAATAGAGTCTGCCGTTTTAAACGAATATAAAGAAGAACTGGTCAGGGCTACCGTTTAAGCAAATCGGAAGGTTAGCTGCATATAAAACAGGTATGGAATTGTTTCAGCTCTTTCTTTCTGTCCTGTTTTTCTTTTTTTACTGGGGCGTCGCCAAGTGGTAAGGCACCGGATTTTGATTCCGGCATTCGGAGGTTCGAACCCTCCCGCCCCAGCCACTTCTTTGAGGCCAGGGGCAGGCTTTTTATCATCAAAAAAATCAAAACAGAAAGAAGTGTAAAAAAGAATCATCATGCTGGATAAAATCAAAATATTTTCCGGAAATTCCAATAAATTACTGGCCCAGGAGCTTTGCAGCTATCTTAATGTTCCCATCGGCCAGGCACAGGTAAAGACCTTCAGTGATGGCGAGGTGTCGGTAGAAATACTGGAAAATATCAGGGGTAAGCATGTCTTCCTCATTCAGTCGACCTGTTCGCCGGTCAACCAGAACCTGGTGGAACTTCTCATTATGATCGACGCCATGAAGAGGGCCTCTGCCGGTAATATTACGGCCGTTATCCCCTATTATGGTTATGCCCGGCAAGACAGAAAAGCCGCCCCCAGAACGCCTATTACGGCAAAACTTGTAGCCGATCTGATAAATGCGGCAGGAGCGACGAGGGTCCTTTCGATGGACCTCCATGCCGGACAGATCCAGGGTTTTTTTAATATTCCCGTCGATCATATTTACGCTATGCCCGTTGCGCTCAAGTACATTAAAGAGAAAATGGGTGACGATATCGTTGTCGTTTCACCTGATGCAGGCGGTGTTGAAAGGGCAAGGGCTTACGCAAAAAGACTGGGTGCAACACTTGCCATTATCGATAAAAGAAGAACGGCTCCCAATGTGGCTGAAGTGATGCATATTATAGGTGATGTGGAAGGCAAGGTTGCCCTTATAGTTGATGATATGGTTGATACGGCAGGAACACTGACTCATGCAGCAAAAGCCCTGGCTGAAAATGGCGCTAAAACGGTATGTGCTTCATGTACCCATGCTGTTCTTTCCGGTCCGGCCATTGAGAGGATTAAAACCTCTCACATTGAAGAGATGGTCGTAACCAATTCTATTCCGCTTACTAAAGAGGGACAAAAATGTGAAAAGATTACCGTTTTGTCCGTTGCATCGCTTCTGGGGGAAGCCATAAGGAGAATCCACTCCGATGATTCGGTAAGTTCTCTTTTTGTTTGATAAAATTAAATACAAAATCGACTCAAATAGCAATAGATTAAGGAGAGTAAAAAGTGAAACAGCAAGATTTAAGCGTTAAAGTGAGAGAAAACAGCGGAAAGGGCGCTGCAAGAAGAATTCGTTTGACGGGCAACTTTCCTGCCGTTTTTTATGGAAGCAAGTCGGAGCCTTTCAATCTCGAGGTTCCTTCCAAAGAATTTGGCCGTATCCTTGATAGCGAAACGGGACAGAGCACTCTCTTAAACCTCACCTTTGAAGACGGAAAAACAAAAGAAAGAATGGCAATCATAAAAGATGTACAGATAGACCCTGTCTCTGAACAGCTTATTCATGCTGATTTCCAGGAGCTTTTAATGGATCAGAAGATGAGTGCAACTATCCCCGTAAAGCTCACAGGAAAAGCGATGGGAGTTGAGCTTGGCGGGACACTCCAGCCAATCAGGAGGGAACTTACCGTGAGTTGCCTGCCGAAAGACCTTCCCAATCTAATCGAGGTTGATGTAACAGAACTTGGAATCGGTCAGTCTGTCCACATTGATGACATAGAACTGCCTGCAGGGGTAGAGGTTCCTCACGATGTCAACTTCACTGTTGTTGTTGTCCTTGGCAAAAGAGGGGTTGAAGAAGAGGCAGTGGAAGGGGAAGGCGCTGAGGAAGCTGCTGAAGAGGCCGCTGAAGAGGCTACTGAATAAAAAGGTCCTGATTCATGAAGCTGGTAGTCGGTCTGGGAAATCCGGGAGAGAAGTACATTGCTACCAGGCATAATGCAGGATTTATGGTTGTTGATGCCCTTGCCAAAAGGTATGACATCGGTATCGATAAAGTAAAAAACAAGAGTCTGACGGGCAAAGGCATTATTGCCGGAGATCAGGTAATAATAGCAAAACCCCAGACCTTTATGAATCTGAGTGGAGAGGCTGTAAAGCCTCTTTTCTCGTATATTGACATCAATGCAGAAGATGTTATAGTTATTCATGATGATCTTGATCTCGATTTTGGGAGGATCAAGATTAAGTCGGGTGGCGGACACGGAGGTCATAACGGTATAAGATCAATTATATCTCACCTTGGTAAGAAAGACTTCATCAGGGTAAGGGTCGGTATCGGAAAGCCCCCCCCTCGCTGGAATGTCTCAAATTATGTGCTAAGCCCTTTTGCTGCCGATGAGAGAGAAGAACTCCATCACATCCTTGAAAAATCGGCAGATGCCGCCGAAGCTATCATAGCTGATGGATCTTTGACGGCAATGAACAGATTTAATTAAGAATTTATTTTTTAATATATTAAATTTTTTATTTAAGGAGGCAAAAAAAAAGAAAATGGGAAACTTACTAACATTAGCACCTGTAATTGCCGTGGTCGGACTCGTTCTGGCAGGAATTATTTACGGGGGACTGAAGAAACAGTCCGAAGGTAATGAAACAATGAAGGAGATCGCCACGCTCATCCATGATGGCGCAATGGTCTACCTTAAAAGACAATATACGATCCTTATTGCATTCGTTATTGTTGTGGCGCTTCTTCTCGCCGCATTTATTAATATCAACACTTCCATCGCTTATATTTTTGGCGCCGTCTCGTCCATGGTTGCCGGATTCTTTGGTATGAAGGCGGCAACGAGAGCAAACGTGAGAACTGCTGAAGCGGCAAACCTTAACAAGCCTTCATCGGCAAAGGCCCTTGCAACGGCCTTTTTCGGCGGTTCCGTTATGGGTCTTTCCGTAGCATCACTGGGGCTTCTCGGTGTCGGTGTTCTTTTTATCATTTTTGGCAAGCCTGAAACAGCGGCTGTCATTAACGGTTTTGCCATGGGGGCTTCAACGATAGCGCTCTTTGCCAGGGTTGGTGGAGGTATCTACACTAAGACAGCTGACGTCGGTGCAGACCTGGTCGGTAAGGTAGAAGCAGGTATTCCTGAAGACGATCCGAGAAATCCCGGTGTTATTGCCGATAACGTTGGTGATAACGTTGGTGATGTAGCCGGTCTTGGTGCTGATATTTTCGAATCCTATGTTGGGTCTATTATTGCGACTATTGCCATTGGTGCGACGGCTGCGGCGGGATCAAAGGTTGCTTCTCTCGGGTCGACTGAGGCGCTTATGGGCCTCCCCATCCTGCTCACCATGCTTGGCCTTGTTGCATCCATCATCGGCATCGGGGCAATGAAGCTTCTTGAGAACTCAGATCCTGCATCAGCCCTGAGAAATTCAACCATCGTTGCTCTCGTCCTCTTTCTGGTCTTTGCCTTTTTCGGCGTCAAGATGGCAGGCATTGGTTTTGGCGCTTACGTAGCTGTTCTCGTTGGCGCCATTGGTGGCTTCCTTATCGGTCTTATTACAGAATACTATACGGCAGCAGGGCCGGTAAGAAGAATTGCCGAGGCAAGTGAAACAGGCCCGGCTACGAACATTATTACCGGTCTTGCCGTAGGCCTTGAGAGCTGTGTCATTCCTGTTGTTATCATCTGTATCGCTATTTTGATTTCAAACCACTTTGCCAGTATCTATGGAATCGGTATTGCCGCTGTCGGTATGCTTGCCACAACAGGCCTTATCATGAGTGTTGACGCTTACGGACCGATTGCAGATAATGCAGGTGGTATTACGGAAATGAGTGGTCTTGGAGAGGACGTTCGCAAGATCACAGACAACCTTGATGCTATCGGTAATACGACGGCAGCCATTGGTAAAGGTTTTGCTATCGGCTCTGCCGCACTGACGGCCCTTGCCATGTTTACTGCATACGGTCAGGCTATTCGGGCCAAAACGGGTGAACCTTTTGAGGTTATTGTAACGGATCCCCTCGTTGTTATCGGTTTGCTCATTGGTGGTACCCTTCCTTTCTTAATTGGCGCCCTAACCATGACTTCAGTTGGTAAGGCAGCTTTTAAAATGGTTAATGAAATCAGAAGGCAGTTCAGGGAAATCCCCGGCCTTCTCGACGGTAAGGAAGGTGTAAAACCGGATGTGAAGAAGTGTATTGATATTTCTACCAGCGCCGCTCTGTATGAAATGATAGCTCCCGGGGTAATTGCTGTAGCTGCCCCTGTTATTGTGGGCTTCGTTTTTGGGCCGACGGCGCTTGGCGGAATGCTGGCAGGAGCAACGGTAACCGGTGTGCTTCTTGCTCTCTTCATGGCTAATGCCGGTGGCGCCTGGGATAATGCAAAGAAGCATATCGAGCAGGGCCATCATGGAGGAAAAAATTCAGAAGCTCATAAAGCGGCTGTTGTCGGTGATACGGTAGGCGATCCATTCAAGGATACTTCCGGCCCTGCCATGAATATTCTTATCAAGCTTATGTCTGTCGTGTCCCTTGTTTTGGCGCCGCTCTTTGTCTAAACCTTGATTTGAAATATTCTATCTGCTGTTGCAGGAGGGGGCAGGTCATTTGACCTGCCCCTTTTTAATTATTGTAAGGGCATATAAAGCTGGAAAGGGGAGATATATGCTTTCCTGCGCCGGCTCTTCATGGCGCTTCCAGAAAATCCCCGCTGATCCTGCCGGTGAAGCTATGGTTTTTGAAAACATTGTGAAACCAATGCAGTGCTCTATAAGTTCATGCCCGGTTGCCGATTCGAGGTTGAAAGTTTTCTGTTCTTCAAAAATTATTTCATTATCTCTTCAGGCAAAACCGAATTTCTGATGTTCTCTTCCGTCAATTCTTCAATGGAACTTAACCTTTTTACCATAAGTTGTCCCTCTTTAAGTGATCCCTCAAAGAGTAATTTTATCTCCTTATTGAAATCCGGATTATTGTCTGCTTCAATTCTCAAAATTTGCAGCTGGTTTAATAGGTTGTTAAGGATATGTTGAGTGGAACGAACTGTAGCGAAGTAAATACGTTCTTTCTCCTCTTCTTTCTTTAGCAGTTTTTTCGTCTGATAGTCGGCATAAATGCCGAAAGAAAGAAAGAGTATGATGATAATAATCCTCATCCAGAGTTCATTGAATTCGGAGGGAATTAATTCAAAACCAGCTTCCAGAAAAATGCGCCAGTGAATAACTGATTCGATAATCCAGTAGAAAAGAGAGATAAGTAAAGCTGTTAATGTATAGTTCGTTTTTTTCATAAGATGACAGTGGGAATGTCTTAAATAAGCCGGCACGCTTTAGTGCGAATTGTAAGCAATGTTTATGCCGATACTTGATTTTTTTAAGCTTGCCTGCCCATTTTTAAATTTAAAAAAATGAATAATGGCCGGACCCTGTTCGGTTACAGCTTCAAAAGGTCCCAAAGCCATGGAAAACCGGCAACCATTACAGAGTTGGTGAAAAAGTCCATAACAAGCTCCTTTTCGTTGGTCTTGGTGAATACATTAGTTTAGAGGAATATTTACTCATTATGACAAGCGTTGAGTTTGTGTAAATTATTTGATCTCTTGAACAGACCTTTTGAAAAGGGGAGACATCATTCCATTGGCAGTCAGGCTTTAATTAATCTTTGAAATCCCCGTCCTTTGTGCGTGGTTAGAGTTAAAAGGGTATGCCATAATAATTTTACTTTTCTTTTGCTGGATTTATGCCCCTTGAGGGTACAAAGAAAAGTAACAAAAGAAAGGCCGCCCTAAAACCTGGTCCCGCCAAGGCGGGACTCCCCTCCTTCCACCGT
>Ga0224514_10000202_pt1 | contig 18660 bp, 12 predicted proteins | sample SF_May12_sed_USG_3_FD_169107 | JGI IMG/M metagenome (GOLD analysis project Ga0224514, IMG submission 169107) | Sediment microbial communities from San Francisco Bay, California, United States - SF_May12_sed_USGS_24 | ecosystem: Environmental > Aquatic > Marine > Sediment | place: USA... | reverse complement strand
GAAGAAACCGGATACTTTGTCGAGACAACTCCATACGATCCACAAAGCCCTTATTCAGCTTCAAAAGCAAGTTCAGATCATTTAGTTAGGGCATATTATAACACTTATAAACTTCCGGTTGTAATATCAAATTGTTCAAACAATTATGGGGCAAATCAATTCCCTGAAAAGCTTATTCCATTGGCTTTCAACAATATTAAGAATAATAAGCAAATTCCCGTTTATGGAAAAGGGGAAAATATACGGGATTGGTTATATGTAGTTGATCACGCACATGCAATTGATAATATTTATCACAAAGGTAAGTTAGGTGGAACTTATAATATTGGTGGTAATAACGAATGGAAAAATATCGATTTAATTAAACTGTTATGTCGTATAATGGATAAGAAATTAGGTCGAAAAGAAGGTGAATCTGAAAAATTGATAACCTTTGTAAAAGATAGGGCAGGACACGATTTAAGATATGCTATAGATTCGTCAAAGCTTCAAAACGAACTGGGTTGGGAGCCTTCTGTTACATTTGAAGAAGGGCTTGAAAAAACTGTTGATTGGTATCTGGCCAATTCAGCTTGGTTAGAGCATGTTGTTAGCGGGGAATATGCAAATTACTATAATTTGCAGTATGAAAAAAGATAGCAAAAAAAGTCCGGAATCAAGGACTTTCTTTTACTATAATATTAGTCTTATTCTACTGTGACTGATTTTGCCAGGTTCCTCGGTTGATCTACATTACATCCGCGGAGAACAGCAATATAATATGAGAATAATTGTAGCGGAATAACTGATAATAAAGGTGTAAATACAGTTTCAGTTTCTGGTATCTCAAATATGTAATCTGCCATTCCTCTTATTATTGTATCTCCCTTAGTGACTACAGCAATTACAATTCCATTTCTGGCTTTTACCTCTTGGATATTGCTTACAATTTTTTCATATGAGGAGTCTTTGGTTGCTACAACCACAACAGGCATATTTTCATCAATTAAGGCAATAGGCCCATGTTTCATTTCTGCAGCGGGGTATCCTTCTGCATGGATATATGATATTTCTTTTAACTTAAGAGCACCTTCAAGTGCCACTGGGAATAAATATCCACGTCCAAGATAAAGGGCGTTTGAAGCATCTTTATATAAAGTGGCAACTTTATTATATTCTTCATGATGGCTCAATATATTTTCAATTTTATCAGGAATAAGGTTAAACTCATGAATAAGCCTACGGTAATCATCATCAGTAACAAGTCCTTTCTTTCTTGCTATTGAAATAGCCATCATTGTTAAAACAGTAACCTGACATGTAAAGGCCTTGGTAGATGCAACGCCAATTTCCGGTCCTGCATGTGTATAGACCCCAGCATCTGTTTCCCTTGGTATCGATGATCCTACAACATTACATATACCTAAGACTAAAGCTCCCTGTTCTTTTGCAAGTTTAATTGCTGCTAGTGTATCTGCTGTTTCACCACTTTGACTAATAGCGATCACTACATCATCTTTATTAATTATGGGATTGCGGTACCGGAATTCTGATGCGTATTCTACTTCTACAGATATCCGTGCAAAATCTTCAAATAGGTATTCCCCAACAAGGCCGGCATGCCATGATGTCCCGCATGCAATAATAATAATCCGTTTAGCACTTACTAATTTAGGCATAACTTCGTACAAACCACCTAAATGAACCTCTTGGCTTTCAGTTCTCACCCTTCCCCTAAAGGTATCTTTTATAGATCTGGGCTGTTCAAATATCTCTTTTAACATGAAATGCTCATATCCACCTTTATCAATTTCTCCGATATCAATATTCAGTTCATGTATTGTCGGTGATTCATTATCGTTTCTGAGGGTCTTTAAATTGAGCTGATCTTTATTTATTACTGCTACATCTCCATCGTGCAGGTAAATTACACTTTTGGTATATTCCACAATAGGTGTAGCATCAGATGCAAGGAAATATTCTTCATTTCCAACACCAATAACTAAAGGGCTTCCTTTTCTGGCAGCAATGAGTTTGTCTGGTTCATCGGAACAGATTACCACCAGACCGTAGGCTCCTATTACTTTTGTGAGTGCCAAACGAACGGCAAGTTCAGCATCAACCTGGCCTTTTTCATAAATATATTCAATGAGGTTTGCTAAAACCTCGGTGTCGGTTTCACTTATGAATTTAACTCCCCTGGCACTTAGTTTTTCTTTTAATTTGGCGTAGTTTTCAATAATTCCATTGTGTATAATTGTAAACTTACCGTTCATTGATGAATGTGGATGGGCATTTACATTATTGGGTTCACCGTGGGTAGCCCAACGTGTATGTCCCATACCAATTGAACCTTTTGGTGGTGTGTTGCCGATAAATTTCTCTAAATCGGCAACCTTGCCCATTTTTTTATAAGTCTTCGGACTGTCACCAATTATTGCTACACCGGCAGAATCGTAACCTCTGTATTCTAACCGTTTTAATCCGTTAATTAAAACAGGGAGTGCTTCCCTGTCACCAATATAAGCTACAATTCCACACATTTTTATTCTATTAGGGTATAAATAATTCTTAGAAAGGCAGGATTAGAATTTGAGGAACTGCCCGAATTTAAAACAACTCTTCCAGGATTTGTATATTGTATTGAAGTCCGAAAATCAAAATTGCCAGCCCTCAAATACAATTCATCATAGTTTATTTCTTCGGTTAATTTTTTTTGGATAAACTCCGTTAAGTTTAATCTATAATCAAGATTATCACTATTATAATTACCTCCAAAATATGAATATGATACAGCATCATGTATAAAATTTCTTCTTTCATCAAAGATTGAAGTATCAATTTCAATAATTAATTGATCAGGATTATAATAATCGTTCAAATCTATAAAATTGCTCTTAGTGCTTATCGGGAAAACAACTTCAGCCATATTTACGGCTATTTTATTTTTGTTCTCTTCAACAAATTTATCAAAATCGGGAATGCTGATTTTACCACCTACACCACCAAGCGATTGAATAAAAAACTCGCTGGGCTGTACTGAGTCTTCCTCATCATCAAGAAATTGATATATGGGAGATTCATTATAATCATGGTGATATAGGCTTTGATAATAATCAACATCAAAGGATAAATAAATACTTTCAGAGGTTGAATCATTGTCCGGGTAGTATTCTTTAAATTCTAAAACAATTTTTGAATTCGAGGGGCTGAATACATATAGCGCCCCATCTTCATCTATTGATATATAAGGCCTTAAATATAATCCGGGAAATTCTTGATTAAAATTAGATTCATCGTTTAAACTGGATGAAGTGAGAAATGATTCAGCATAACTTTCGCTTAAACCGAATATAAGAAACGCTCCTTCGGTGAGACCTGTTTTATCCAAAAAGACACTGTCCGAGTCGACATCTTCCGAGAAGCTATCTATTGAGAATAAACCTGAATCAGATAAGTTGTTGTTGTAGTCAAAATCTTCAGATGGTTTGATATAAGATGTGGTTATCTCTTCAATGCGCCTGTTCAGCGGGAAAATGTCATGCTGAAAGGTATTATCATTCCCGAATTTATCTGATAATTCTGTTTTTAAGTACAAGTTGCAACCAACTAAAATGTTTGTTTTAGTTGAATCTGATGGCCCATAAGCGGTTTCCGTTGGGTTAAAATTAAAAATTAATTCGGCATTTGTTTTACCAAAAACAGGATCTTCAACCGCACCAACAGTTGTATTGCGATTTATGCGGTCGAAAGGCATTTCAATATTTATCCCTTTAATTGTCCTGCAATCTAACTGTAAAGTATCGACACGAAATTCTAACAGGTCAGCTTCGGGTAATATATTTATTCCAATATTTAATGGGTCATCTTTACAGCTTGTAATTGCTAATAAAAAGGTCAAAGCTATTATTGAAATTTTCTGAGAATAAGTTTTGTTCATCTGATTAGAATCGTTTTAGCCTAATATTTGGTCATAAAGGTCAGAATAAGCGCCTACATATGTTTCTTCATCATGGTACCCTAATTTGGGGATATCTTTACCTTCGACATACTTTTCCAACTCACTGTTAATTTGATTACTACCATATATAACGCCGTCTGAGAAATTTATTGCCAGTTTTACAAAGTTTTCGTAAGTAGGATTTGATATTACCTCAAGATCTGCATCATTAATCCCATCCCTGGTAAGTTTTTCCCTTAAGCGCGAGTTTAAGGGATTATCAAACTCCTTATCATATATTGAAGTTACAAGTTTTGTATCCTGAAATAATGGATCATCATTATAATATTGTTTAATATAAATTGGCAACAGACTGGTAAACCAACCATGACAGTGTATTAAATCAGGTGCCCATTGTAACTTTTTAACTGTTTCAACAACTCCACGAGTAAAGAATATAGCTCTTTCGTCGTTGTCGCTAAAGAAATTTTCTTTATCGTCTTGTAAAATAAATTTACGGTGAAAGAAATCTTCGTTATCAATAAAATACACTTGCATTCTGGCTGCTTGAATGGAAGCAACTTTTATAATAAGAGGATGGTCATTATCATCAATTATTAAATTCATACCCGATAATCGGATAACCTCATGAAGTTGATTTCTACGTTCATTTATACATCCGTACCTTGGCATAAATGTTCGAATTTCTTTACCCTTCTCCTGAATGCCCTGTGGCAAATTTCTTGAAATAACTGACATCTCTGTTTCTGGAAGGTAAGGTGTAATTTCTTGTGAAACGAATAGTATTCTTTTGGCCATATCTTTCTAGTTGTTCGGAAATATTTCGCAAAATTACTAAAAATATTCATCATGAAAAAGAGAAACTGTTTTAAACATAATTGGGATAAGTGTTAATAAAAGTTAATGAAATCATGTTTAACTGTGAGGTTTTCACTAAAAAGGAATTAAATGCTTATTGCAATGTATAATTCTGGAACGTGTAATTTTTATTTAATTTGATAAAAAGCAATAAAACCTAAATATAAAACCGTTTCTGAGTATATTTGTCCGTTTTTTCAAAGAAAGTCGATGCAAATAGTAGATAATATTGATGAGCTTCAGAGTAAACTAAGTCTGCAACAGAGCTCAATAGGCTTTGTCCCTACAATGGGAGCACTACATAAAGGCCACCTTTCATTGGTGAAAGAAAGTGTTGCAAACAATGGCTGTAATGTTGTTAGTATATATGTAAATCCTACACAGTTTAATGATAAAAAAGATTTAAAGAAATATCCCAGAAATCTGGAACAAGACTTTAATCTTTTAAAAAATACAGGAGTTGACATAGTTTTTACTCCGAAAGACTCTGAAATGTATCCCAAACCAGACAATCGGCAATTTGACTTTGGAAACCTCGATAAAATTATGGAGGGTAAGCACCGTCCGGGCCATTTTAATGGCGTTGGACAAATTGTATTAAAACTTTTCGATATCGTTAAACCTCAAAAGGCCTATTTCGGGCTAAAAGATTTTCAGCAATTGGCAATAATAAATAAGCTAGTTAAAGATTATCAATTAGATATTGAAGTTGTACCTTGTCCTATTATTAGAGAACAAGATGGTCTGGCAATGAGTTCAAGAAACGTATTATTAGAAGAAAATAAACGAAAAGCAGCACCATTCATTTTTAAAACATTGCAGAAGGCTGTGGAAATGTCGGGGCATACTAAACCTGATGGAATTATTTCAACCGTAAAAGCCGATTTTGAAAAGAATAAGGAGCTTAGCTTGGAATACTTCGAAATAGTTGATAATGAAAACCTTCAACCGGTTAAAATATTCAGTAGAGAACTTCCTTGTACTGCTTGCATAGCTGTAGTTGCAGGTAAGGTAAGATTAATAGACAATGTTCAGTTTTATTTGTAACTTTGTACCATGTTTGTAGAGGTAGTAAAATCGAAAATTCATCAGGTTAAAGTTACCGAAGCGAATTTGCATTATGTAGGTAGCATAACAATCGACGAAGATTTAATGGATGCATCAAACATTATTGAAAATGAAAAGGTGCAAATAGTAAATATTAATAATGGGGAGCGATTGGAAACCTATGTAATTAAAGGGGAAAGAGGATCAGGAGAAGTTTGTCTAAATGGTCCTGCAGCCAGGAAAGTTGCAGTAGGTGATATTATTATTATAATAGCCTATGCAATGCTTGAGCTGAAGGAAGCCAAAAAATTTAAACCTACTATCATCTTCCCTAATACCGAGACCAATTCAGTTTAAGAATTAGGCGCAAATTACAAAATTAGGTAACTTTCATCCGGGATATAGTTCCCTGAATTAGAAATTTATACATTAATATTTTATACCATTTCAGGAAATGGCCAAAACTAAATCTGTGTTTGTATGTCAGCAGTGTGGTAATGAATCCCCTAAATGGACAGGTAGGTGCACAGGCTGTAACAGTTGGAATACATTTATAGAAGAATTAAAAATAACCAATTCTACATCAGGTCGTCACATGGTTGCGCAAAGCAAAGATACAGTAAAGCCACGGCCATTTAGCGAAGTTAGTAAAGAAGATTATAAAAGGAAAACTTCAAAATTTAAAGAGTTTGACAGAATTCTTGGAGGGGGTACAGTTCCAGGTTCGTTTATTTTGCTTGGTGGAGAACCTGGTATTGGAAAATCTACTTTGGCATTGCAATTAGCCCTTCACTCAGACGATAAAATTCTTTACGTTTCAGGAGAAGAAAGTGCAGGTCAAATAAAAGCAAGGGCTGAAAGAATAGGAAAATGTAATGACAATTGCCTCGTTTATAATGAGACTGATGTTGATAAAATTCTTATTCAGGTTAAGAATGTTTGTCCTTCACTAATAATAATAGATTCTATACAAACTATTTATACACCCTTAATAGAATCAGCACCAGGAAGTGTTTCGCAAGTACGTGAGAGTGCTACCCGATTGTTAAGGGTAATCAAAGAGATGGTTATCCCTGTTATATTGATAGGACATATTACAAAAGAAGGTTCTATTGCAGGGCCAAAGGTTCTGGAACATATAGTAGATACAGTTATTCAGTTTGAAGGAGATCATAATTTAAATTATAGGATTATTAGAACTATAAAAAACAGGTTTGGTGCTGTTCCCGAACTTGCAATATTTGAAATGGGACAAAAGGGATTGAGCGAAGTATTAAATCCATCATCATACTTTTTGCACTCAAATATTAATAATCTAAGCGGGGTAACAATTACATGTACTATCGATGGATATAAACCACTTTTAATAGAGACACAGGCTCTTGTCAGTACAGCTGTTTATGGAACACCACAACGTTCGGCAACAGGCATTGATATAAGACGATTAAATATGCTTTTAGCAGTAATTGAAAAAAAGGGTGGATTGAACTTATCAAACAAAGATGTATTCTTAAACTTTACAGGAGGAATAAAAATCCAGGACACATCGGCAGATCTGGCAATTATTGCAGCCATAGTCTCATCAGGATCTGATAAAGCAATTGATGCAAAAACCTGCTGTTGTGCAGAAGTTAGTTTAACAGGTGAGCTTCGCCCTGTTAGCAAGATTGAACAAAGAATTGCCGAAGCACATAAGCTTGGTTTCAATAAAATAGTAGTTTCTGCAGGTCATAAAGAACTAGAGAAAAGAAACGGAATTGAAATAAAAAAAGCATCGTCATTAATCGATGCTTTAAAATTGATTTTTCGTAACACATAAAATGTTAATATCCAAAACCTCCATTTCCGGAGTTAAAATTATCAAATTCCCCCTGATAGTCATCAACAGATTTTTCTTCTTCACAATCAAGGTTTAACACAAAATTCTCAGGCGCTTCAAAAACATCCTCTTGAGTTATATTCAGTGATGAGTCGGCATACACTTGTTTCATATATTCAGCCCAAATAGGAAGGGCCATATTTGTTCCTGAACCCATAGTAGTGTAATCGAAATGTATAGAGCGTAAGTCTGCCCCCACCCAGGCACCCGAAACTAATTTAGGCGTAATTCCAATAAACCATCCATCGCTGTTGTTGTTTGTTGTGCCTGTTTTACCTGCTATTTCAGCTTCAAATACGTATTTCCACCTTAAGCGGTGACCAGTGCCCCTATAGTAATCTATCGTTCCTCTCAGTAAATTTAACATTAGGAAACAAGTTTTTTCACTTATTGCTTCTTTCGATTCTGGTTTGAACTGGGCCAGTATATTTCCATATTTATCTTCAATTCGTGTAACAAACAAAGGCTTTGTATGAACACCTTTATTTGCAAAAGTTGAAAAAGCACTGACCATTTCTTTGACCGACATGTCAGAGGGGCCATAAATCATCGAATATACAGGATCAATATAACTTTCAATACCCATTTTATACGCAATATCGGCTATGGGTTGAGGTTTAAACCGGTCGACCAGGAAAGCAGAAATATAGTTTTCTGAGGTTGCAAGTCCCCACTTCAAAGGCTTTAAAGTCCCCAAATCTTCCGGGCGGCAGGTTGTCCTGGGTATCCAAATAGAATCATGATCTCTGAAGTGTACAGGTGAAACAGGTACTTTATAGCATGGCGTATAACCTTCCTGCATTGCCAAAATATATAGAAATGGTTTGAAAGTAGAACCCGCTTGCCTTTTACTTTGCGTAACATGATCATATTTAAAATGAAAGTAATTATTGCCGCCAACATAAGCTTTTACATGTCCTGTTCTTGGATCAACTGACATAAAACCTGTATGTAATATATGTTTATAATATAAAATAGAATCAAGAGGGCTCATTATAGTGTCAATATCACCATCCCAACTAAAAACTTCCATTTTAACCGGCTTTTTAAACTCTTCATATATCTTTTCCCAGGGCATACCATAATCATACAGATTTCTACCCCTGTTTGAAGTCTTGATAGCATGTTTTATGATTTGATCTACCTGTTCATTGGTTAAATCACTAGAAAAAGGAGCTCTTTTTCTTCCTTTTTTCTCTTTGAAAAACTCTTTCTGCAAATATCCGCCTAAATGAATTCGAATAGCATTCTCCGCATATTGCTGCAACTTAGAGTTAATAGTTGTATATATACGTAATCCATCTGTACTAATATTATAGCTACTATTGTCGGCTTTAGTATTTTTATTGCACCATCCATATAAAGGGTCTTCAGTCCAAAGCAATGAATCTTCCTTAAAAGAATCATATTTGCTATAATTCTTACGTATAGGTTCTTTTTTAGTCATATATCTCTTGATATATTCACGGAAATATGTTGCAGGTCCGATATTATGGCTTACGGGCTGGTAATCAATTATTATCGGAAGCTTACAGAGTGAATCAATTTCAGCTTTTGAAACAAAGCCATATTTCCCCATTTGAAGTAAAACTGTATTTCTTCGCGCCAGCGATTTTTCCGGGAAACGTTTTGGATTATAAAGATTTGGATTTTTTGCCATTCCAACTAAAATAGCAGCTTCCTCAATTTGTAAGTTTTCAATGTTTTTATTGAAATAAACCTGACTGGCTGAATGAATTCCAACAGCTCTGTATAAAAAATCATACTGGTTGAAATAAAGAGTTATGATTTCTTCTTTTGTATATGATTTTTCCAGTTTAATAGAAATGATGTATTCTTTAAATTTTTGCTTGATCCTTCCCCAGTGTGAGCGTATAGGATCATGAAACAACTGTTTTGCTAATTGTTGAGTGATAGTACTTCCACCACCTTTTTTTCCTAAAAACAAAAAAGCACGCAGAGTGCTCTTCGCATCAATTCCCGAGTGCTTATAAAAACGAATGTCTTCGGTAGCAATCAAAGCATTTACCAAATGTTTCGGTAGTCGTTCAAAATCAACATAAGTTCGGTTCTGATTCTTATAATATAGCGAGCCTAGTACTTCACCATCTTCAGAATAAATCAAAGTCGCAAGATTTATTTTTGGATTTTCAAGATCCTCTATTCTTGGCATATATCCTAAATTGCCTGTTCCTGCAAGGATAAACATTGTGGTTAAAAATAAAAATGGTACTACAACTAAAATCCATAATAGAATATTATATTTTCTATAATTCACACTCTTATTATTTTCATTTGAAACTTTTATTTTCATATTTAGCCACCTCCCTTTTAACAAGTATTGTTAACTCTTTCAAAAAAAATATTCATATTTGCCAGAAATTTATCGATAAGATAAAATCCTTTATTTAGAAACTTAATTTTGCAGGTAAAAGTATTAATTATTTATTTTAAGCCAGTTTTTTTATAGTTTATTAATATACTGAATAATATTTTTAATTGAATAATACTGGTTTGCGAAATAGTTTCTTACCTTAATAAAGGATTTTTGTGTAACAATATATTAAATTAAACAAAAGGGAGATATAAATGATTGAGAACCTGGTTATTGTTGAGTCACCAGCTAAAGCAAAAACAATAGAGAAGTTCTTAGGCAAGGATTTTCAAGTGACATCGTGTATGGGTCATATACGCGATTTGGCTAAAAAAGATTATGGGATAGATATAAATGACAATTATAAACCGCAATATATTGTCCCGGCCGAGAAGAAGAAAATTGTAACTGAGTTAAAGAAACTTGTCAAAGAAGCTAAAATGGTTTGGCTGGCATCGGACGAGGATCGTGAAGGTGAAGCTATTGCATGGCACTTGAAAGAAGTTCTAAAACTTAACGACTCAAAAATCAGAAGGATTGTCTTTCATGAAATTACAGAGAAGGCAATTAAAAACTCTCTTAATAAATTCAGATCAATCAACCAAAATTTAGTTAATGCTCAACAGGCTCGAAGGGTACTTGACAGATTGGTCGGATTTGAGCTGTCGCCTGTACTCTGGAAGAAGGTAAAACCATCATTATCTGCAGGGCGCGTACAAAGTGTTGCAGTGAGGCTGATAGTAGAACGCGAAAGGGAGATTATGCAGTTTAAATCTGCTTCATCGTACCGTGTTCAGGGAGAATTTGCAATTGATGGTTCATCAGCAAAACTTAAGGCTGAACTGAATAAAAGATTTGCAAATGAAAATGATGCAAATTCGTTTCTGGAGAAATGTAAATTAGCGGATTTTAATATTCATGACATAAAAACAAAACCATCGAAAAAAAGTCCTGCTGCACCATTTACTACTTCAACACTCCAGCAGGAAGCTAGCCGGAAACTTGGATATTCAGTTGCTCAGACAATGAGGATTGCACAAAGTCTTTATGAAGCAGGACATATAACATACATGCGTACAGATTCGGTTAACATGTCAGATTTTGCACTTTCTGCTGCTAAAAAAATTATAGGAACTGAATATGGCCCCGAATATGTTGAAACAAGAAAATATAAAACAAAATCAAAAGGGGCACAAGAAGCTCATGAAGCAATTCGACCAACCTATATAGAGAAAAAAGCAATTGAAGGAAACAACAGTGAAAAGAAATTATATGAATTAATTTGGAAAAGGGCAATTGCCTCTCAAATGAGTGATGCCAAACTTGAAAAGACAACTGTTGAAATCAATATTTCAAATGTGACGGAAAAATTTGTTGCCCAGGGTGAAGTATTGAAATTCGAAGGATTTCTTAAGGTATATATTGAATCTACTGACGATGAGAACGAAGATGAAGAAAAGGGATTATTACCGCCATTAAAAACCGGACAGAAATTATATAACGATATAATTACTGCAACACAACGCTTTACCTTGCATCCACCACGTTACACTGAAGCCAGTCTTGTTAAAAAACTGGAAGAACTAGGAATTGGCAGGCCTTCTACGTATGCACCTACAATTTCAACGATTCAAAACCGTGGTTATGTTCTAAAAGAAGACAGACCGGGTAAAGAAAGAAAATATATAGTGCTTTCACTAAACAATAAGGAAATAAAGAAAAAAGAAAGTAAAGAAATTAGGGGAATAGAAAAAGCAAAATTATTCCCTGATAACATTGGGATGATTGTTAACGATTTTCTTATTGAACACTTTAAAAACATCCTGGATTATAATTTTACCGCTAAGGTAGAAAAGGATTTTGATCACATCGCCGAAGGGAAGGTTGAATGGAAAAACATGATTGATGTCTTCTACAAGCCATTCCATAAACAAGTAGAAACTACTCTCGAAGTATCAGATTATACAAAAGGTGAACGTGAGCTTGGCATCGATCCTGAATCTGGAAAACCGGTAATTGCCCGTATGGCAAGATATGGACCAGTTGTGCAAATAGGAGAAAAAGATGAAAACTCAGAAGGAAAACCTCGTTTTGCCAGCATGCTAAAAGGGCAACACATCGAAAATATCACACTTGAAGAAGCTCTTAACCTTTTTAGGTTACCGCGAAGCCTTGGAAATTATGAAGAAAAAGAAATGACAGTTGCGATTGGAAGATTTGGCCCTTATGTTAAACACGACAATAAATTTGTTTCACTAAAAAAAGATATTGACGATCCTTATTCAATTAATGCAACAAGAGCAATTGAACTGATTGAAGAAAAGAGAGAAAAAGATCGCAACAAGTTTATTAAGACCTTCGATGATGAACCTGGATTACAGGTCTTAAATGGAAGGTGGGGGCCATATATTGCGTATAATAAGAAAAATTTCAAAATTCCTAAAGGATTGGAACCTAAAGATCTTGCTAAAGAAGATTGCTTAAAAATAATTAAGGAGTCTGATAAAAAGAAGACGAGAAAAAAATAATCAACTATGAGTATTGAGTTGACAGACTACATCGATTTTGTTGAACTGGAAAAGCCTGAAGAACATCAACTATTGAGTAATGAACTCTTTAGTAAATCGATTACAATTAATACTGAAAACTCAAAAGTAGGAAATATAGAGCAATTCGATCTGGTAATATTAGGTGTCCCGGAAGATAGAAACTCTTTTAACAAAGGAGCAGCTTTAGCTCCAAACCAAATTAGGGGAGAATTATATAAGTTAATTAGTCCATCTGTCAAATTAAAAATATGCGATTTGGGTAATTTAAAACCAGGCAATACTTATAATGACACCTATGTTGCACTGAAAGAAGTTATTTGGCATATGCTAAATGCTAACCTGAATATAGTATTAATAGGAGGTACCCAGGAATTAACTTTACCAGTATTCCAGGCTTTTGAGGATTATCAGGATAAAATTAATTTAGTTGTATTCGATTCAAGGATAGATTCTGTAAAAAACTCATTAAACCCAACAGCAGACTCATATCTTTTTGAACTTTTACTGAAAAAAAAGAAACTTTTTAAATTTGTAAATGTTGGTCATCAGTCGTATCTGACAGAGAAACAAAACATTGAATTTGTCAATAAGCTATTCCATCATACAATAAGGCTGGGTGAGATTAAAAACAACCTTCAAAAGATTGAGCCAATAATTCGTGATAGTGAGATTGTCAGCTTTGATATAAGTTCAGTAAGGCAATCGGATGCACCGGCACATTTTAGGTCATCACCGAACGGTTTTTTTGCTGAAGAAGCATGTCAGATAGCAAGATACGCTGGCATGGGTGATTTAGTAAGGCTATTTGGGTTATTTGAAACCAACGCAAAAAAAGATATAAATAATCAAACATCTTCACTGGTAGGTCAAATGATATGGCATTACATTGAAGGATTAGAATATAAGATACAAGAAACACCAGAACCAGATGATATATATTTTAAGACTTTTATTGTTGGTCACACAGATCTTGATTATGACATGACCTTTTATAAAAGTATGAAAACAGAGAGGTGGTGGCTTGAAGTTCCTTATTCTGATAAAAAAGAAACTGTAATTATTTCTTGCTCACATGACGATTATTTGAGTGCATGTAATCATGAAGTACCCGATTTATGGTGGAAAACATTTCAAAAGTTGAGTTAACATATAATAATTTCTGTTCATAAAATATTTATATCAAAAGGTAACCTCATGCTGTGATTTCAAGTATAAAAAAAAAGTATTCATTAAGTATGTTGAATACTTAGCTTGTATGGATACAATATTTTTACTTATTTTACTATATATAATAAAGGCAATAGTAAATTAGTCTTGACACTTAGTAAAAATAAATGAAGAAGTATCTCATACTTGTATTATTAATTTGTTGTAAAAGTATAATAGCGCAACAATTGCCCGTAGTTAGTTATTTTATGTATGATTATGCAAGAACTAATCCGGGCAGCCTTGGAAGCTTAGATATGGTGTGTGCAACTATGATATGGAAGTCAGAATTTAGTGGGATGCCTGGACAACCAGAAGCAACATATGGTAATGTAGATATTCCTTTTAAATTATTTGGAGCAAAGCATGGTGTTGGTATCAATTTTTACACCGACGAGATAGGCTTTTATAAAGATTTAGATATTAAACTTGGATACGCATACAGAGTCAGTATTGGAGAAGGCTCATTAGGTATAGGGATTAGTGGAGGATTTAAGCAACGTGGTTTTGATGAAAAAACAGTCTGGGAAGGCAATGGTTCCTACGATCCTAATTCCGATCCTTATATTCCGGAACCAGATGCAAAAGCTAATGTATTTAATTTCGGTGCCGGTATTTTTTATCGCACTGATGAAATATATTTTGGAGCTTCTGCCATGAACATTGTATCTCAGGAAATGGACTACGCAGAATCAGGAACTTCTTCCACAACAGGAGGAGGTACTTTGGCAAAAGAAAAATCCATACCTCATTATTTTATGACTGCTGGATATATGTTGCCTTTATCAAATGCTGCTTATGAATTTCAACCATCTGTTAGCCTTTATTCAGATGGGATTTCAGTAACATTTGACTTAAATGGGACACTAACATACAATAAAAAGCTATGGGCAGGCGTTTCTTATAGAGCAGGTTCGGGAATAATAGGAATGGCTGGATTAAGTATTCTCGATGGATTAAAAGTGGGTTATGCTTACGATTTTCATACATCAGCCTTAAGTAAGCAAACAAAAGGTTCTCACGAGATATTATTAAATTATAATTTTAAATTGGGGGTAGAAAAAAGCCCTCAACGATATAAGAGTATTAGATATTTGTAAAATTTTTATAAATTTGATTAAATAAAGAAAAGAAGATATATTTCAGATAAATTCCTTTGATTATGAAAAAGCTGATTTCTTTAGTGTTCGTTCTAGCTGCATTATACTTTAGTAGTTGTAGTAACTACGGTGGAAGGAGTGGCGAATTGACTGGTGTCCCGGGAAGGGCACATTACTTTGAGCCAGATCCTTATGGAATGGTCTTTGTTCCACAGGGTTCATTTACTATGGGTATAAATGATCAAAGCGTGGCATGGGCACAAAACGAATATACTCGCACAGTAACAATCGATCCAATTTGGATGGATGAGACAGAAATTACTAATAATGAATACAGACAATTTGTTTATTGGGTTCGTGATTCAATAATGAGAAGAATGCTGGGAGAACAATTAGACGATTTTATTTTCTCTGAAGATGTGTACGGTAATCCAATTGATCCACCAATTATTAATTGGGATATTCAAATCGATTTTGCTGATGAAGAAATAAGGGAAATTGTCAGTGATATGTATTATCCCACCGAAGAAAGGTTCTTTGGTTTCAAACAGATAGATACACGAAAACTAATGTACGAGTATTTTTGGATTGATCTGCATCAAGCAGCCAAGCGCTCTAACAGATATAATTTTGAGACAAAGGAGTATGAAGGTACCGTTATTAATTCAGATGGGGAAAGGAATGAAATAGAAGATAGGTCTAGCTTCATTATCAGAGATTTAGTCAATGTATATCCTGATACCCTGGTTTGGATTGCCGATTTTACCTATTCATATAATGAACCGGAAACAAAAATGTATTTCTGGCATCCTGCTTATGACAATTATCCTGTTGTTGGAGTTACTTGGAAACAGGCAAAAGCATTTTGTAGGTGGAGAACCAATTACCTAAATGCAGCATTACGGGCAAAAGGACAACCAGGAGTACATGATTATCGACTACCAATCGAATCAGAATGGGAATTTGGTGCTCGAGGAGGATTAGATCATTCAATGTATCCTTGGGGTGGTTATTATACCAGAAATAAAGAAGGGTGCTTTCTTGCTAATTTTAAACCATTACGCGGTAATTATATTGACGATGGTGGTTCTAAAACCTTAGCTGTAGGTACATATCAGCCAAATGAGTTTGGCCTTTATGATATGGCAGGAAACGTTGCCGAATGGACAAATAATGCTTATGATGAATCAGCATATGTTTTTTCCCATGATTTAAATCCAAATTATGAATACAATGCTCGCCCAGATGATCCTCCGGTATTAAAACGTAAAACTTTACGTGGTGGTTCCTGGAAGGACATAGGCTATTATCTCCAGTGCGGGGTAAGGACTTATGAATATCAGGACAGTGCTAAGTCGTATATAGGATTCAGATGTGTGAGATCTTATTTAGGAAGTAATTAAAATAATAATAATACAATATTGATATGCCAAATTTAACAGATATAGTTCAAAGTGCCGGTTGGAAAAATTTTATGGCCAAGCTTTATGGTATTGGAGCATCAGTTGTTATTGTTGGAGCTCTGTTTAAAATTAATCACTGGCCGGGAGGCTCCCTAATTATTACATTAGGGTTAGTAACAGAAGCATTGATATTCTTCTTTTCTGCTTTTGAACCATTACACGAAGAGTTGGACTGGACGCTTGTTTATCCGGAACTGGCAGGAATGTCAGATCCTGATGAAATTGAGCATTTTCAGGATAATATTTATGAACCGGGGGGAAGACCAGTTGAAAAAATTGAAGAAATCCTAAGCGGTTCAGGTGTGGATAATAAAGTATTGGAAAAGCTTGGAAAAGGATTCAATCAATTAGGTGAAAGCGCATCTGCCTTAGCCGAAATTTCTGGAGCTTCAGTTGCAACAAAGGATTTTGTGAGCAGAATCCAAAATGCAGCAAGTTCAATAGGAGGTTTGGATGAAACATATAGTGAAAGTGCCGAAGCAATAAAAAGTTCTGCTACTTCTTTATCAAACGCATATTTTGAAACTGCTGATAATATAAAGAAATCGGCTAATGAAGTTGCTATTACCTACCAAGATATAGCAGGAACGATTAAGAAAGGGCATGGCTCAATTGTTGATGGAAGTAAAGAGTATGAACAGCAATTGTCATTGTTAAGTAAAAACCTTTCAGATTTAAATTCAGTATATGCCAACCAGGTAAAAGATACAAACGAACAAATGAAAGGTTCGCAGCAAATCTACAGTGGATTGGCTGAGATGATTAGTAATCTTAAAGCTTCTGTAGATGAAACAAACAAATACAAAGATGAGATTTCTAAACTGAAAGAGAATATATCATCGCTAAATAGCATATATGGAAACATGCTTAATGCAATGGTAAAAAGTAAAAAGAAATAGTTTTAAACCACAGTAACTTCTTGAAAGAAGATGGGCCACGGAAAAGAAACCCCAAGACAAAAAATGATTGGCATGATGTATCTAGTACTCATGGCAATGCTTGCTTTAAATGTTTCAAATGAGGTGCTTAATGCTTTTGCTGTCTTAGACGAAGGATTAAGTAGTACTAAACATACTATAGAACAAACAAATTCTCTTATCCTAAGTAATTTCTTAAGAGAATATGAGGTAAATAGAAATAAGACCAAGAAATGGTACGATTTAGCTCAAGATGTTCAAAAGGATGCTGATGAGATTGTTAAGTTTATTGAAAATAAAAAAACTGAAATCCTTGTATTCGCCGGAGAAGATACAACAGATGTGTTTCATCACGGTGAGTTAGTGATGGATAACATTAGATCAAAAGACAATACCGATGCACCTGCTTATATTATGGTGGGAGATGCTAACGATAAAGCTGGTAAAGAACTAAAGGAAAAGATGGAGACGTATAAAGGTTTTTTACAGTCAAATGTGTTAGCTGAAGAAGCAAGTGAGGAATTAAGACAATCAATCGAAAAAAGTTTGGAAACCCCGGTTGGAGTTAATCATAAGAGTGGAGAGGAAATACCATGGGCACGTTCAAGGTTCGAACATCTTCCGTTATCAGGAGTACTTTCAATAATGACAGGTCTTCAGATAAACGTAAGAAATGCAGAATCGCAGGCATTAAAGTATTTATATGCAAAAATAGATGAAGGGACATTTAAATTCACTAATCTTGATGCAACTGTAATACCAAATTCCAGCTACATTATAAAAGGAAGTGATTACGTAGCTGATGTTTTTATTGCTGCTAGTGATACAACCAGTCAACCAGTAATATATGTTACAGAGAGTAAGAATCCTTATGATTCAGTTGAACACGAAGATGGAAATTATACGTATGAAAAAAGAAAAGACATTGAGTACGAAGTTATAAAAGCTGATGTTTCAGGTAAGGCAAAATATAGAAAACCGGGGAATTCTTTAGGATCTCGTAATTGGGGTGGACTAATTGAAGTTGTTGGACCGAGTGGGCATAAAATTACACGACCTTTTAAAAGGAGTTATGTAGTCGCCGAAGGAGCTGTGACAGTTGCACCAACAAAAATGAATGTATTTTATTTGGGTGTGGACAATCCTGTAGATGTATCAGTGGCAGGCATACAGCCCGAAAATGTAAGCATATCAATGACTAACGGGCGTTTCGAAAAAAGGAGAAATAGTTATATAATTAAGCCGCGCCGTCCTGGCAATTGTTATATTACAGTATATGCTAATATTGAAGGAGAAAGGAAAAACATGGGACGAAAAGAGTTTCGTG
>Ga0224514_10000201_pt1 | contig 18753 bp, 14 predicted proteins | sample SF_May12_sed_USG_3_FD_169107 | JGI IMG/M metagenome (GOLD analysis project Ga0224514, IMG submission 169107) | Sediment microbial communities from San Francisco Bay, California, United States - SF_May12_sed_USGS_24 | ecosystem: Environmental > Aquatic > Marine > Sediment | place: USA... | reverse complement strand
TGGACTGGCGGTAGCGAAACTGGCCGAGCAGGCCGGCATCCAGGCACTGGCCGTACACGGCCGTACCCGCGCCTGCGCCTACCGCGGCGAGGCCGAGCACGACACGGTCCGCACCATCAAGGCAGCCATCGGTATACCGGTGATCGCCAATGGCGATATCACGACACCGGAACGTGCCGTGAAAGTGTTGCGTGAAACGGCAGCGGATGCAGTCATGATAGGTCGTGCGGCACAGGGGCGGCCGTGGATTTTCCGCGAGATTGCCCACTACATGCAGACCGGCCAGCACCTGCCGGAACCCTCGGCCGCGGATATCAGCCGCATACTGGTCGACCACCTGGAAAACCTGTATGCATTTTATGGTGAGTACACCGGTGTCCGCACGGCCCGCAAGCACATCGCCTGGTACAGCAAGGGCCAGCGTGACGGCAACGCATTCCGTCAGCAGGTCAACCGGGTTGAATCGGCTGCCGCGCAACTGCAGTTTGTCAGGGACTATTTTGCGCGCCTGTCGGAGCGCCAGGGGCTGGCAGCATGAACGTGCCGGCACGGCGTGAACGCCGCAAGCAGCCGATCCGCCGGAGTGTGACCTCGGCGCTGGAACTCTACCTGGGCGACCTGGATGGGCATGATGTGAATGACCTCTATCACGTGGTGCTTAATGAGGTTGAACCTGCCATCCTGAATGTCGTCATGCAGCACGTTGACGGTAACCAGAGCCAGGCCGCGACGATGCTTGGCATCAGTCGTGGCACGCTGCGCAAGAAACTCAAACAGTACAAGCTGGAACCGTAGTCGGTAAACGGGGTACCCGGTTGCTGGCCGTACACCAGTCATTAACCAGCAGGATGAAGAAAACCATGATCAAGCGCGCACTTATCAGCGTTTCCGACAAGACCGGTGTCGCCGACTTTGCACAGGCACTGCACGGTCTCGGCGTCGAGATACTGTCTACCGGTGGAACTGCAAAATTACTCGCCGATGCCGGCATACCGGTCATCGAGGTGTCCGACTTCACCGGATTCCCGGAGATGATGGACGGCCGCGTCAAGACCCTGCACCCCAGGATTCATGGCGGCATCCTGGCGCGCCGTGGCACGGATGACGCGGTCATGGCCGACAATGACATCCTGCCAATCGACCTGGTGGCGGTGAACCTGTACCCGTTTGAGCAGACCGTCGAACGCCCCGATTGTGACCTGCCGACAGCGATCGAGAATATCGATATCGGTGGCCCGACCCTGTTGCGTGCCGCTGCCAAGAATCATGCCGCGGTCACGGTACTGGTCGACAGTGCCGACTACCCGGCGGTGCTGGAGGAAATGCGTGCCGGCGAGAACCGGGTGAGTGATGCGACCCGCTACAGTCTGGCGGTCAAGACCTTTGAGCACACCGCGCGCTATGACGGTGCGATTGCCAATTACCTGGGTGCTATTGATGCCGAAGGTGGGCTCACGGATTTTCCGCGCACCCTGAACCTGCAGTACCGCCAGGTGCAGACCATGCGCTATGGGGAGAATCCGCACCAGCGCGCTGCCTTCTTTACCGAGCATGCGCCACGCGAGGCCTCGGTGGCAACGTCGCGGCAGTTGCAGGGCAAGGAACTGTCCTATAACAATGTGGCAGATACCGACGCCGCGCTCGAATGCGTCAAGTCTTTCACCGAGGGCCCGGCCTGCGTCATCGTCAAGCATGCCAACCCCTGTGGCGTGGCACTGGGCGAGGACGCGCTGGCGGCCTACGACCGTGCCTTCAAGACAGACCCAACCTCCGCGTTCGGCGGCATTATTGCCTTTAATCGACCGCTGGATGCAAATACGGCCCGTACCATCGTTGATCGCCAGTTTGTCGAGGTGATCATTGCGCCACGCGTGGACGCGGATGCCCTGCCGGTGCTGGCGGAGAAGAAGAACGTGCGGGTGCTGGAAAGTGGTGACTGGGACGATACGCCGTTGCCGATGCTGGATTTCAAGCGTGTCAACGGTGGCCTGCTGGTGCAGGACCGCGACCTTGGCAGTGTCTCGAAAGACGACCTGAAGGTGGTGACAAAACGTGTGCCAACGGCACAGGAACTCACCGACCTGCTATTCGCCTGGCGGGTTGGCAAGTTCGTCAAGTCCAATGCCATCGTCTACTGCAAGGACGGCATGACCATCGGTGTCGGCGCCGGTCAGATGAGTCGCGTCTACAGTGCGCGGGTCGCCGCGCTCAAGGCCGCTGACGAAGGACTCGAGGTGCAGGGCTCGGTGATGGCCTCGGACGCCTTCTTCCCGTTCCGCGACGGTATCGACCAGGCCGCCGAGGCGGGTATCGTGGCGGTGATCCAGCCGGGCGGATCGATGCGCGATGACGAGGTCATTGCCGCGGCAGACGAACACGGTATCGCAATGGTGTTCACCGGCATGCGTCACTTCCGGCATTGATTACCTTTCGCTGGCAAGTTGTCTCGCGTAAAGACGCAAAGCTCAAGTGGATTGTCGTTCCCGCGCAGGCGGGAACCCAGCGGTGAACCGGCCAGTGAAGTGTGTTTAACAGCTGTGTACTCCCAGGCCATGCCGGGGTATTTTTGCCGGAGTTGTAGTTTTCAGGCTGGGTCCCCGCCTGCGCGGGGACGACGCAGTTTTATCGAGCTCTCTGCGCCTTTGCGCGAGATAATTATCTTCAATAAATTATATTCATGAATATTCTGATTATCGGTAGTGGCGGACGCGAGCATGCGCTGGCCTGGAAGGTGGCGCAGTCACCGCAGGCGGATGCCGTGTTCGTTGCACCGGGCAACGCGGGTACGGCACGGGAAGCCGGCATGGAGAATGTCGCCATCAAGGTGACGGATATCGATGGCCTGATTGCCTTTGCACAGGCGCGGGCGGTGGGGCTCACCATCGTTGGCCCGGAAGTGCCGCTGGTTGCCGGTGTCGTGGACCGTTTTCAGGCAGTGGGCCTGGCATGCTTTGGGCCGACCCGTGGTGCTGCACAGCTGGAAGGCTCCAAGACCTTCGCAAAGGATTTCCTCAGGCAGCACAACATCCCGACTGCCGCCTATGCCACCTTCACCGATGCTGCTGCCGCCTGCGAGTATATTCGTGCGCAGGGTGCACCGATTGTCGTCAAGGCTGACGGCCTGGCCGCCGGCAAGGGCGTGATCCTGGCGCAGAGCGAGGACGAGGCCGTGACTGCCGTGCAGGATATGCTCGCCGGCAACGTGTTCGGTGAGGCCGGTAACCGGGTCGTTATCGAGGAGTTCCTGCAGGGTGAGGAGGCCAGCTTCATTGCCATGGTGGATGGTACGCATTGTCTGCCGCTGGCGACCTCCCAGGACCACAAGGCGCGTGACAATGGCGACAGGGGGCCGAATACCGGTGGCATGGGCGCGTATTCACCCGCACCGGTGGTGACCCCCGAGATCCATCAACGGGTCATGCAGGAAGTGATGCTGCCGACCATTGCCGGCATGGCTGCCGAGGGCCACCCGTTTACCGGTTTTCTCTATGCCGGGCTGATGATTGCTTCCGATGGCACACCCAGTGTGCTGGAGTTCAACGTACGCTTCGGTGACCCGGAGACCCAGCCGATCATGTGCCGTCTGCAGTCCGACCTGGTAGCGCTGTGCCTGGCGGCGCTGGACGGACGGCTGGATGAGGTTGAAGCCAGTTGGGATGCGCGCGCCGCGCTGGGGGTGGTGATGGCGGCTGGCGGCTACCCGGACAGCTATCGCAAGGGCGATATTATTCAAGGGCTGGCGACGAATGACGACATGCCTTGCAAGGTGTTCCACGCCGGCACCCGTGTGGATGGTGATGCGGTTGTGACCAGCGGCGGACGCGTGTTGTGCGTCTGTGCGCTGGGTGAGACCATCGCTGCCGCACAGCAACAGGCCTATACCTGCGCCGGAGAAATCCACTGGACGGATGTATATTATCGGACGGATATAGGATACCGTGCGGTGGGTAGCACCTGACGAAATAACCGCAACACAAGGAGTTCGCACATGGAAATCTTTGGCTGGATAATTGTTGCACTGATCGTTGGCATTCCGCTGTGGGGCATTCTGCTTTATAACAACCTGGTCGGCCTGAAGAACCAGGTCAAGAACGCCTGGCGCCAGATCGATGTGCAGTTGAAACGCCGCCACGACCTGATTCCCAACCTGGTCGAAGTGGTCAAGGACTACATGTCCTACGAGCAGGAAACACTGGAGAAGGTGATCCAGGCACGTAACCAGGCAGTCAGTGCCAGCACCCCCGAGACAGCTATCGCAGCAGAAGGCCTGCTGACCGGCGCGATGGGCAAGCTGTTTGCGCTGATGGAAAATTATCCGGACCTGAAGGCCAATGAAAATGTTTCACGGCTGATGGAAGAGCTGAGCGCTACAGAAAACAAGATCTCATTCTCGCGCCAGTTCTACAATGACAGCGCGATGGCATTGAACAATGGCGTGGAAAGCTTTCCCTCAAATATCGTGGCCGGCATGTTCGGCTTCAAGCAGGCAACTTACTTCGAAGTGCCGGAAGCGGAAACGGCAACACCCGCAGTAGATCTGCGTTGAGCTAAACGCCCCGTTGTTCACGGGGCCCGTGCCTGCCGAGCACATGCCGGAATCCTCCCGTACAAAGTGTCCCGAGTGTGACGCCAGCAATGGATCGCATGCGCGCAGCTGTGCGCAGTGCGGTGCACCGCTGGTGGCGAACTGGCAGTCCAGCCCGCGGCTGCGCGACAAGGTGCTGCGACGCACCGACTTCATGGCGGCGGCGCGCGCCAACCAGCGCTCGACCCGGCTCCTGATAATCGCATTGCTGGCCATTCTCTGTGTGCTGGGTTACCTGGTCGGCTGGAGTCTGCAACTGGCGGGACAGGGTCTGCCGGAGTCTGCGGATACGATCTGGTTTGTCAGTCGATGGGGCATATTCTGTGCACTGGGACTGTTCTCCATCGGCGTATTGTGGTCCTGGATTGCCTTTCGCAGTGGCGACCGCATCGTGCTGCGCCTGACCGGAGCCAGCGAGGTGACGCCCGGGGACGAGCCGCTGCTGCACAACGTGGTCGAGGAAATGGCGATTGCGGCGGGCATCACTCGCCCGCGCGTGTACGTGATCGAGACCGAGGCGCTGAATGCCTTTGCCACCGGCATGAGCCCGGCACGATCGGCCATTGGCGTGACACGCGGGCTGCTGGACTCACTCAATCGCGAAGAACTGCAGGGTGTGATCGGTCACGAGATGGGGCACATCGTTAACTGGGATATTCGCTATGCAACCGCGGTAGGGGTGATCGTCGGTCTGATCGTGCTGGTCAGCGACGGCGCCATGCGCGCCCTGTATTTCTCGGGGCGTTCGCGCAATTCCGGCAAGGGTGGGGCCGGTTCCGTGTTTCTCATGCTGGCGCTGGTGGCGTTTGCCGCACTGGCACCGGCGTTTGCCATGTTGGTGCAGTTTGCCGTTTCGCGCCAGCGCGAGTTCCTGGCCGATGCGACCAGTGTGCGGCTGACACGTCACCCCGAGGGGTTGATGTCTGCGCTGGACAAGCTGGCGCACAGCGCGCAGCCATTCAAGGGCGCCAATCGTGCCACCCAGCACATGTTCATCGTCAATCCGTTCAGGAATTTCCGGGAAAAAAGCAGCCGACTGTATGCGACCCACCCACCGCTTGAGTTGCGCATAAACCGCCTGCGCAACCTGGGGAATGATTGAAATTCGCTCCTGCCGGTGTATCTGATTGTTGCAGGAGCGCTTCGCGAGCGCGATGATCTATGGGCTTGATCGCGCGATGTACATGGATGTACGAGTGCCGCGGCAGGCATGGATGCCGGGAGCGGCGATGCGATCCGCTCCTACAGGCCTGTCAGGTTGTTGTAGGAGCGCCTTGCAGGCGCGATTGTTTTAGTGCGCTGGTCGGGGCTGGGTCCCCGCCTGCGCGGGGACGACGGCAGAGCAATAAATTCGCAGGCGTGGCCTGCATGCCTGATGCAATATCAGCGCTTCATGGATTCGAAGAACTCACCATTGTTCTTGGTGGCCTTGAGCTTGTCGAGCATGAACTCCATAGCGGCCAGTTCATCCATCGGGTGTAGCAGCTTGCGCAGAATCCACATCTTCTGCAGTTCCTTCGCGTCGGTAAGCAGTTCCTCGCGGCGCGTACCGGAGCGGTTGAGGTTGATCGCCGGGTAGACACGTTTTTCTGCAATGCGGCGGTCCAGGTGGATCTCGTGGTTGCCGGTGCCCTTGAATTCCTCGTAGATGACGTCATCCATGCGCGAGCCGGTATCGATCAGGGCCGTGGCCAGGATGGTCAGGCTGCCGCCTTCCTCGATGTTGCGCGCGGCCCCGAAGAAACGTTTCGGGCGTTGCAGGGCGTTGGCGTCTACACCACCGGTCAGCACCTTGCCGGATGACGGCACCACGGTGTTGTAGGCGCGGCCGAGGCGGGTAATCGAATCCAGCAGGATCACCACGTCGTGCTTGTGTTCGACCAGGCGCTTGGCCTTCTCGATCACCATCTCGGCGACCTGTACATGGCGACTGGCCGGTTCGTCAAAGGTGCTGGACACGACCTCGCCCTGCACCGAGCGCGCCATTTCGGTCACTTCCTCGGGACGCTCGTCGATCAGCAGTACGATCAGGTAGCACTCCGGGTAATTGGCGGCGATGGACTGTGCCACGTTCTGCAGCAGCATGGTCTTGCCGGCCTTGGGTGGCGACACGATCAGGCCGCGCTGGCCCTTGCCGAGCGGCGCTACCAGGTCGATGATGCGCGCGGTGATGTCCTCGGTGCTGCCATTACCCCGTTCCAGCACCAGTCGTTCGTTCGGGTGCAGCGGCGTGAGATTTTCGAATGCCACCTTGTTCTTGGCATTTTCCGGCTTTTCATAGTTGATCTCGTTGACCTTGAGCAGCGCAAAGTAACGTTCACTGTCCTTGGGCGGGCGGATCTTGCCATCCACCGTGTCGCCGGTACGCAGGCTGAAACGCCTGATCTGGCTCGGTGAGACGTAGATATCGTCCGGACCGGCCAGGTAGGAACTGTCTGCCGAACGCAGAAAGCCGAAGCCGTCCTGCAGTATTTCCAGTACCCCGTTGCCGAAGATGTCCTCGCCCTTTTTCGCATGCGATTTGAGAATTGCGAAAATAACGTCCTGCTTGCGCGTCCGGGCAGTATCCTGAATGCCCATCTCCCGGGCAATTTCGATCAGTTCGGATGCGGGTTTGAGTTTGAGTTCGGACAGATTCATAGATGGCCTTTGCTGTGTTTCATTGCTTGTTTTAAAGGGGTAGCCGTTGAGGCCTGGGGAGTATTCAGGTTTTGACTTGTATATCTTGCCGGTGTCGGGTTTGTCAGGGCGCGTCGGAATTACAACTCACAGACGCATGTCATTTGGTATTTCTCATGCTTGCCGGTTTGTTCCAGCAATTAAATATTGCTATCGATAAATGCCGTAAGTTGTGACTTGGACAGCGCACCCACCTTGGTTGCCTCGACATTACCGTCCTTGAACAGCATCAGGGTAGGGATGCCGCGGATGCCGTACTTGGGTGGTGTCTGCGGGTTGTCATCAATATTAAGTTTGGCCACCTTGATGCGCCCGCCATATTCGCTGGCGATTTCTTCCAGGATCGGGGCGATCATCTTGCAGGGTCCGCACCACTCGGCCCAGTAGTCCACTAGTACGGGGTCGGAGGATTTGATCACGTCCTGTTCAAAAGAGTCATCGCTCAGGTGCAGGATATTGTCACTCACTGTCTGGTATCTCCTGTTAAGAAAATAGGTCCGGTTAGCGCATGGGAAATGGCAGGGCGTACCCGGTCCATGATTGAAAAATGGAAATCCGTTGCGTGGTATGTCAGGGACTGCTCGGAGTGCTGGCGTCCAGACCGGACAACGTTGATGTGCCGTTGCGCAGTGTTTTGCTGTGCAGCACTTGATAAGGCTCTATTTCAGCCTAAATCAGGCAAATTTACAAGCCCGGTTTGCCGATTTTTTATCCATGCGCTGGTGCGCAATGTTTCGCACGCAAAACGCCTGACATCGGCCCTGACCCGGAAACCGGATATTCGGCTGCCGGTGCGGTAACCTCGCGGCCACTCCGTGATCCCTTAACTGCAGTCCCGGATGCCGTGTTGCAGTGCTCTGGAAACTATCGATAGCAAATTAACAAGCTTCTGAAATATAATACTAAATTCAATCACATCGGCGTAGCCGCCGAATCTGGAAATCCACGCGATTATGTCCGAAACACATTTGACAGATACTGTCTTCAAGAGCTTTGATCTGGCCCCTGAGCTAATGCAAGGTATTGAAGATTCAGGTTTTTCCAACTGCACCCCGATCCAGGCTGAAACCCTGCCGATTGCCCTCAAGGGGCATGATGTGGCCGGCCAGGCGCAGACGGGAACCGGCAAGACAGCCGCTTTCCTGGTGGCTGTTTACCAGCATTTGCTCACGCATCCCGCCGCGGCCGGCCGCAAGCAGGACCAGCCCAGGGCACTGATGCTGGCGCCAACCCGCGAACTGGCGATCCAGATCCATAAGGATGCCATGCTACTCGGCAGGCATACAGGCCTTAAGCTGGGACTGGCCTACGGGGGGACGGGCTATGAAGAGCAGCGCGATACGATCGCAGCCGGCGTCGATATCCTGATCGGCACCCCGGGACGCCTGATCGATTACTTCAAGCAGCACGTGTACAACCTGAAAATGGCCCAGGCCGTGGTGCTGGATGAGGCTGATCGCATGTTTGATCTCGGTTTCATCAAGGATATCCGCTACCTGTTGCGTCGTTGCCCGCCGCCGGAAGAGCGCCTTGGCCTGCTGTTCTCCGCCACGCTTTCGCACCGGGTGCAGGAACTGGCATACGAACATATGAACCGCCCCGAACATGTCGATGTGGTACCGGAGATGATAACGGCGGAACGCGTTCGGCAGGCGCTCTATCACACCGCGAATGAAGAAAAGATACCGTTGCTGATTGGCTTGCTGAAGCATACGGACCCCCATCGCAGCATCGTGTTCGTCAATACCAAGCGTAATGCCGACCGCGTCTGGTCCTACCTGGAGGGGAACGGGTTCAAGTGTGCCGTGTTGTCCGGCGATGTGCCGCAGACGAAGCGCCAGCGCCTGCTTGGCGAATTCCAGAAAGGGCAGTTGCCGGTGCTGATTGCCACCGATGTGGCGGCGCGCGGCCTGCATATTCCGGATGTCAGTCATGTGTTCAACTATGACCTGCCGCAGGATGCCGAGGACTACGTACACCGTATTGGCCGTACCGCGCGCGTCGGCAAGGACGGGGATGCCATCAGCTTTGCCTGTGAGAATTTCGTCTACTCGCTGCCTGAAATCGAGGCCTATATCGGGCACAAGATCCCGGTCGAGTCGGTACCGGAGGGCTACATCGGGGAACTCAAGCCGCCGGTAAAAATAAACCGTCCGCCGCGTCCTGGTGGCGCACGCGGTAAACCCGGCGGGCGTTCAGGCGGGCGTTCCGGTGGACGTTCAGGCGGGCGCCCGGGAGGGCGTGGCCGCTAGCACGGCTGGTTTTACAGCTGATTTCTGCCGACCTGATCCGCACATGAGCGTAGTGACACTGCAAGCAAATGATCTGGTACGCCTGCTGCAGGGCCGCGGCGTGCAGCGTGTGATCCCGCTGGTCAACGTGCTGCTGGTGATCTGGGTCGCGGCACAGCTGGCTGCTTTGACCTGGGTCGTGTTGCCGCAGCCTGATTATGAACCAGCGCCGGTAGTTACCACGGCAGCTGTACCGGCACAACGTAATCCGCATGCAGAGTTGATCAGCCAGTTGCCCGGCTGGCACCTGATGGGGCTGGTCGTTAAGAAGGCGGCGCCGGTGGTAAGCAACACGCCGCTGGATGCACCGGATACCCGGCTCAGACTGACCCTGAGGGGCGCGCTGGCATCGGATGACAAACAGCATGCCCGGGCGATTATTGCGGACCAGGGGGGCAAGGAAGAGCAGTACGCTATTGGTGACAATCTGCCCGGCAATGCCGAACTGAGCGAGATCTATCCGGATCGCGTGATTCTGAAGCGCAGTGGCCGGTACGAGACACTCAGACTGCCAACAGAGAACAAATCTGGTGGTAACATATCGACTGGTGCAAAGGCGCGCTCGTCTGCTTCGCCGGGGGAGCGTCTGCGCGGGGTGCGGGAGAGTATCCGCAAGAGCCCCGGAAGTCTTTATGACCTGGTGCGGGTCTCCCAACAGCTTGATGAAGGTGGCAAAATTATTGGCTATAGCGTGGCACCGGGTCGTAAACCGGCGCTGTTCAAGGAGGTCGGACTGATGTCCGGCGACGTTATTACCGAGGTAAATGGCCTGGGACTGAGCGATCCAGCCAATGGCGCCAAGGCGCTCAAGAGCCTGCAAGGCGATGAATCGGTGGCGGTCAAGCTGCTGCGCGGTGGAGAGGAGCTCACACTGGTGCTGGATGTGCAGTAATGATGCCCTGTCGCTGGCGGAATTCTACAAGAAATCAGTAAATTGTCCGATATATACGGACAGGTTAAGGATGCCGGGAAAGCGCCGGTGTTGAGGATCAGGTAATGAAAATTTCGGGAAAAATCTTATCGCTGGTACTGGCCTGGATGCTATGCATCCCGGTGCTGCATGCCGAGACGGTCACGCTCAATCTCAAGGACGCGGATATCAGCGCCCTGATCAGTACCGTGGCCGAGGTTGCAAACAAGAACTTCATTGTTGACCCGCGGGTCAAGGGCAAGGTCACGGTGGTGTCATCGCGCCCGATGAACAGTGAGGAGGTCTACCAGGTCTTTCTCTCCATCCTCAAGGTACATGGCTTCGCAGCGGTACCGAGTGGCGAGGTGATCAAGATCATCCCGGACGTCAATGCCAAGCAGGACAGCATACCGACGACCACCGACAGGGATCCGGGAGTGGGTGACGAAATGGTGACCCGGGTGATCCAGGTCGACAACGTGGCCGCTGCCCAGCTGGTACCGATACTGCGGCCGCTGGTGCCGCAACAGGGTCACCTGGCTGCCTATCCCGCGACCAATGTACTGATCATTTCCGACCGGGCGAGTAATGTCGAACGCCTGGTCAGCATTATCCGGCGTATCGACCAGGTCAGTGACAGCGAAATCGAGATCATCCCGCTGGCACATGCCTCGGCAACCGAGGTGGTGCGTGTGCTCACCAGCCTGACGCGTGGCCGTGCTGCCGCCGGCAAGGGCGCCGCTGCAGGCGCCAGCGAGCAGGTACTGGTTGCCGATGAACGCACCAACAGCGTATTGCTGGGTGGTGACCGTGCCGCGCGACTGCGGCTGCGTGCCATCATATCCCACCTCGACACCCCGCTGGAGAGTGGCGGTAACACCGACGTGGTCTACCTGCGCTATGCCGAGGCCACGAAGGTCGTCGATGTGCTGATGGGCGTTGGCAAGATCGAGGAGAAAGAGGCTGCCCAGGGTAAAACCAAGGCCACCGGCGCAAGCCGTGGCGGTTCCTTTGACATCCAGGCGGACGAGTCTACCAATGCCCTGGTTATCACCGCGCCACCGGATATCATGCGCACCCTGAAGCGTGTCATCAGTCAACTCGACATCCGCAAGGCGCAGGTGCTGGTCGAGGCCGTGATTGCCGAGGTGTCCGGGGACGTGGCAAAGGATCTGGGTGTGCAGTGGCTGTTCAGCGGGGATCGAGAAGGCGGTGAATCACCGGTCGGTGTTGTCAATTTTACCAATACAGGTTCAACGATTACCGATGTTGTCAACGGCGTGGCCTCGGCCATTGACGGGGGAGCCCTGCCTGCGGCTGCCGGAAATGTCCTGCTCGGGTTTGGTGATGTCAGTCAGGATAACAGTTTCAACTATGTGGCAATAATGAATGCGCTTGCATCCGATACCAACAGCAACGTCCTGTCGACACCGACACTGGTGACACTGGATAACGAAGAGGCCGAGATCGTGATTGGCCGCAATGTCCCGTTCGTGACCGGCTCGTTTACCAGTACCGGTGCCGCTACCGGTTCCACCAACCCGTTCCAGACTATCCAGCGCGAGGATGTCGGTCTGACACTCAAGATCAAACCGCAGATTAACGAGGGCGATGCACTGCGCCTGGACATCGAGCAGGAAGTTTCCAGTATCGCCCCCAGTGTGGCCGGTGCCTCGGATCTGGTCACCAAGAAGCGCGCTATAAAGACCAACGTGATGGTTGACGACGGCCAGGTCGTGGTACTGGGTGGCCTGATCGAGGAGACGGTGGGTGAAGACGAGCAGAAGGTGCCATTGCTCGGTGATATACCGCTGCTGGGCAACTTGTTCAAGTCCAGGGCCACCGACATCACCAAGACCAACCTGATGGTGTTCATCCACCCGGTGATCCTGCGCGACAGTTCCGTTGCATCGCACTACACCAACAGTAAATATAACTACATCCGCGCACTGCAAATGGGCGAGGATGCTGAAGGCGTGGACCTGATGCCGGGCAAGTCACACCCGGTGCTGCCCGAGTTCGACGAGTTTTCTTCACTGCCGGCCCAGCAGGGTGCCGTGCCGGCTCCGGCACAATCTGTCGACACCGGCTCAGATGCAACCAATGAGTGAAACCCTGGTTACAGCCACGGAGCAGCTCGAATCAGAGAGCGACATAGCGCCACGTCGTCCGCCGTTCTTGTTTGCCAAACGCCACGGGGTGCTGCTCACCGGCTACGAAGGTGACAGGGCAGTCGTGGTACATACCGCGAGCGTGGCGCCGACCGCATTGGCCGAGTTGCGGCGCCTGGTGGGGCGGCCGATCAAGCTGCAACAGATCGAGCAGGAAGCCTTCGATACCCTGTTGTCCAATAGCTATGAGCAGGACTCCAGCGAGGCCATGCAGATGATGGGCGACCTCGGCGACGACATGGACCTGATGCACGTCGCGCAGGCCCTGCCCGAGCCGGAAGATCTGCTCGAGAGTGAGGATGATGCGCCCATTATCCGCCTCATCAATGCCCTGCTCACCGAGGCGGTCAAGGAAAACGCCTCGGATATCCATATCGAACCATTCGAAAACCGGCTGGTGGTACGGTTCCGCTGTGACGGTGTGCTGCGCGAGGTGCTGGAGCCGCAGCGCGTGCTGGCGCCGCTGCTGGTGTCGCGCATCAAGGTCATGGCGCGCCTCGATATTGCCGAGAAGCGCCTGCCGCAGGATGGCCGCATCTCACTGCGTGTCGCCGGGCGTGCGGTTGACGTGCGTGTCTCCACCCTGCCGTCCGGAAATGGCGAGCGCGTGGTATTGCGTTTGCTGGACAAGCAGGCCGGGCGGCTGGATCTTGAACACCTCGGCATGGCGGAACATTCCCGCGATGCAATAGATGAATTGATTAACAAGCCGCACGGCATCATCCTGGTCACGGGGCCGACCGGTTCCGGCAAGACCACCACCCTGTATGCCGCGCTGGGCCGGCTCAACAACAAGAGCCGTAATATCATGACCGTTGAGGATCCGATCGAGTATTACCTCGATGGCATCGGTCAGACGCAGGTCAATACCAAGGTCGATCTCAGCTTTGCGCGTGGACTGCGCGCCATTCTGCGCCAGGACCCGGACGTGGTGATGGTGGGCGAGATTCGTGACCTGGAAACGGCGGAAATCGCCGTGCAGGCCAGCTTGACAGGTCACCTGGTGTTCTCAACCCTGCATACCAACAGTGCCGTCGGCGCCGTAACACGTCTGCGCGATATGGGCGTCGAACCGTTCCTGTTGTCTTCCAGTCTGATCGGTGTGCTTGCACAGCGCCTGGTGCGGGTGCTGTGCGAAGACTGCAAGGAATCGTATACCGCGGGCAAGGCCGATTGCGAGACCATGGGAATTGCCGCGGATAACCCGCCGACGTTGTACCATGCGCGCGGTTGCCCGGTGTGCAACCAGCTCGGCTACCGTGGCCGTACCGGTATCTATGAGCTGGTGACGATTGATGACACCATGCGCGGCATGATCCATGACGGTGGCGGTGAGATGGAGCTGGAGCATCAGGCCCGCACCCTGTCACCTGGCATGCGCCAGGATGGCTGGCGCAAGGTGCTGGAGGGTGTCACCTCCATTGAGGAAGTCCTGCGCGTCAGCCAGGGCGACTGAGCCGTTGCCGGTTTGGGTGGCGGTAATCGTATTAACCAACTCTCAGGATATGCCGGGCTGAATAATGGGCGCCTTTGAATACATTGCGCTGGATCCAAGGGGGCGTGAAAAGAAGGGTGTCGTCGAGGGCGACGCGCCGCGCCAGGTACGCCAGCAGTTGCGCGACCAGGGCTGGGTGCCGCTCGAGGTACAGGAAGTTGCGCAACGCGAAACACGCAGTCGCAACCGGCCGGCCTTTCTTCAGCGCGGCATCAGTGCAACTGACCTGGCATTGATTACACGGCAACTCGCAACCCTGGTGCGTGCCGCACTGCCGCTGGAAGAGTGCCTGCGTGCCGTGGCCCAGCAAACCGACCGGGCGCGTCTCAAGAGCATGTTGCTGGCCGTGCGTTCGCGCGTGATGGAGGGGCACACGCTGGCCGCCGGCCTGTCGGATTTCAGGCATATCTTCCCCGAGCTTTACCGCACCACGGTCGAGGCCGGCGAGCAGTCAGGGCACCTGGACCGGGTGCTGGAGCGGCTTGCTGACTACACCGAGAGCCGTCAGCAGATGCGCTCGAAAATCCAGCTGGCCGTGTTTTACCCGGCCATGCTGACCGCCGTCGCTATTCTCGTGGTGGGCGGCCTGATGACGTTTGTGGTGCCCAATGTCGTGCAGGTGTTCGAGAATATTGGGCAGGATCTGCCGGGGCTAACCGCCGGCCTGATCGCGGTCAGCGACTTCATGCGCAACAACGGCGTGCTGGCCCTGCTGGGCATTGTCATGCTGATGGTGCTGGTTTCCTGGTTGTTGCGATTCGAGGACAACCGGCGTCATTTCCACCGTTTTCTGTTGCATATGCCCCTGCTTGGGCGATTGGTGCGCGGTCTTGAAACCGGGCGCTTTGCGCGCACCTTCAGTATCCTGACCGCCAGTGGCGTGTCGGTACTGGAGGCCCTGCGTATTTCATCGCAGGTCATTTCCAACATCCCGATGCGTGAAGCCGTCAACGAGGCGGCGGCGCGCGTGCGCGAGGGTGCGGGGATCGCAGCAGCGCTGGAACGCAGCGGCTACTTCCCGCCGATGACGGTACACCTGATTGCCAGTGGCGAGGCCAGTGGCAAGCTGGAGGAGATGCTGGAACGAGCAGCGATTAACCAGGAGCGTGAAATCGAAACACTGATTGCCGCGGTGCTGGGCCTGTTCGAGCCACTGCTGATCCTGGTGATGGGGGGCGTTGTGCTGGTGATCGTACTGGCGATCCTGTTGCCGATCTTTAATCTCAACCAGCTGGTTCAGTAACCGCTGGCTGCCATATCAATACTGCCGGGCATTTCACTAATCCTTTCGATACCGGTCTCAATGCGGCCATCCGGGTGCAGGTGCAGCCAGCGATAACCGGGAGGCGCGCTGTCAAGGGCAAACTGCGCACTGCCGGGCAGGAACTGGATGCAGGTTGAAGGTGCTGACATCAGCCGGACATCCTTGCGCTGCATAATTAATTCCTGGTGGACGTGTCCCCAGACAATGCCGCGCACCTGCGGGTGGGCGTCTATGATGTCGAAAAATGCCTGCGGGTTGTCCACTGCCATGGTATCCAGCCAGCGACTGCCCATTGCTACCGGTTGGTGATGCAGGCATACGAGGGTGTGGGTGTCCGGCGCGGTGTGCAACAGCGCGTCCAGTTGCTGCAGGGATTCTGTGCGCAGATGCGCGCCTTCACTGCCGGGTATGGTGGAGTCCAGAAAGATGAAGTGCCAGTCACCGTGAATGGCGTGGTCGACTGACTGGCACAAACCCTTGCCGGGAATGTCCATCAGGGTGCGGGCCTCGTCATGGTTGCCCGGCAGACAGTACACCGGCAGCTCGAAACTGTTCATCAGGGAAAAGAAACGCTGGTAGGCCGCTGTGGACCCGTCATGCACCAGGTCACCGGTGGAAAGGATCAGGTCAGCCGGCATGTGCCTGCGGTTGGCATCGGCAATCACTGCCTTTAATGATTCTTCGGTATTGAGCCCGAGCAGGCACCCGTCACTGTCAGCGAACAGGTGAGTGTCAGTAATCTGCAAAACCTTGATGGTATTTCCGTCCATATACGTACGCGTTTTGTCTGGCTTGATTCTTTAGTATATAGCCGCATTTACTGGCTTTTTCTTGATCTTTTCTGCTCAGGGAAAGCGCCCTGTCTGCGCTTCTGTGACGCAGTACACATTCAGCACGGAGCGGTGCCCGCGATTACCCGGATTCCCGTGTGCTGTGTATCTTTGCAGAATGCCGGCAATTTGTCATGTTTTCCTGCAGATAGTGCGATTTTACCGGGTGCGCTCAGCCGAGCGGCTTGTAGAACACCTTGGAATTACGCTGGTAGTTATAGAGTGCCTTTTTCCTGGCGGGCAGGTGCGAACTATTGCCGGTCAGGAAACCGCGTTCCCTGAACCAGTGGGCAGTTTGGGTGGTGAGCACTACCAGTGTGTTGATGCCGGTGGCCATTGCGCGTTGCTCGATGGCCTGCAGCAGCGCGTCTCCGCGTCCCTCGTTACGGTAATCATCGTGCACGGCCAGGCAGGCGAGTTCTGCACGTGACTTTCTGTCGCCCGGGTACAGGGCCGCGCAGGCGATGATGGCCCCGTCGCGCTCGATAACCAGGAAGTGGTTGATCTCCATTTCCAGCAGTTCGCGTGAACGCTTGACGAGGATGCCTTCCAGCTCCAGCGGGCTGATGAGTTCAAGGATGCCGCCAACATCATCGATGTCGGCCTCGCGCAAGCCCTCGTAGGCGTCTGCGGTGATCAGTGTGCCGTGACCGTCCCGGGTGAACAGTTCCAGCAACATCGCACCGTTGATGTGCCGGTCGAGCAGGTGGACACGACGTACCTGTCGTTGGCAGGCACGAATGGCGTACTGCAGTTGCCGTCGCGTGGCTTCCGCAAGCTTGCGTCTTGAGGTCAGCAGTGCCCCTGCTTCCTGGACGGTCAGCTGAGCAATCAGCTTGCGTCTGCCGTTGCGCAGGCTGTTACCTTCCGTCATCAGGATCAGCTTGTCGGCCTGCAGCTCAATTGCCACATGGGTGGCGACCTCTTCGGCACTGAGGTTGAACACTTCGCCGGTCGGAGAATAGCCCAGTGGCGACAGCAGTACGATACGACGGTCTGTCAGGTGTTGCCTGATCGCCTGTCCGTCAACACGACGCACTTCGCCGGTGTGGCAGTAGTCGATTCCATCACGCACGCCCAGTGGCCGTGCCGTGACAAAGTTTCCCGAGCTTACGCCAATGCGTGCACCGGACATCGGGGTGTTGGCCAGGCCCATGGACAACAACGCCTCGATTTCTACCCGTACCGTGCCGGCCGCCTCCTTGACGCATTGCAATGCCGCATCATCGGTGATGCGCAGGCCGTTGGCATACTCCGTGTGAATGGAGCGAGCTGCCAGCTTGTCCTCGATCTGGGGACGGGCGCCATGCACCAGCACCAGCTGTATGCCCAGGCTGTGTAACAGGGCGATATCATGTACCAGTTCGGAGAACTGACCGTCTGCCACTGCTTCCCCGCCAAACACGAGCACAAAGGTACGGCCCCGGTGTGCATGTATGTAGGGTGCCGAGTGCCGGAAGCTGTCGATGAACTGCTGGTTATGTTCGCGCGTCTTCATGGCGCCTGTTATAGCAAGCGTTCCGGCCTGATACAAACTGATTTGATGACCGCCTGCAGCAGGTCGATGGTCGGCTGCAGGCGGTTCAGGGCCAGGTATTCATCAGGCTGGTGTGCCTGCTCGATGTCTCCGGGACCCAATATGACAGTATCCATGCCCAGTTGCGTGAGATAGGGCGCCTCGGTGCCAAATGCAACTGCCCCTGGCGTGTGCCCGGTCAGGCGCTGTGTCAGTTGCACGATCTCCGCACTGGCCGGGGTTTCCATTGCCGGGATGCCTTCAAATAATGCGTCAAAGCTTACTGCGATCGCGGCTGGTTCCAGTACGGCCGTTACCCGCCGGTGTAGTTCAGCGCGCAGCTCGTTTATGTGCATGCCGGGCAGTGGACGCAGGTCAATATGCAGCTCGCAGTCCGGACAGATACGGTTAGGGTTGTCGCCGCCGTGAATGTGCCCCAGATTGAGGGTTGGCACGGGAATGGCAAACACCGGGTTCCGGTACTGCTCCTGTAGTTGTACGCGCCACTCCAGCAGTTCGGCAATGACCCGATGCATGGCTTCCAGGGCGCTGTTGCCCAGCGATGGATCGCTGGAGTGCCCTGATTGACCCTGCAGGCTGATCGACTCCATGAAGATGCCCTTGTGCATGCGCACCGGGCGCAAGCCGGTGGGTTCGCCGATAATTGCATGCCGCGCATGTGGTCTTTGGCTCTCCAGCAGTGCGCGCGCACCCGACATGGAGGTTTCTTCGTCTGCGGTTGCCACGATGATCAGTGGTTCTGCCAGATCTTGCGCGCGCAGTCCGCGGCAGGCCTCGATGGCCAGTGCCAGGAAGGCCTTCATGTCGGAGGTGCCCAGCCCGTAGAGCCGCTGGTTGGCGTCAGTCAATTGAAACGGATCATGCTGCCATTTGCCGCTATCGAAGGGGACGGTATCGGTATGACCGGACAGTACCAGTCCGCCCGGACCGCTGCCCAGGGTCGCGACCAGGTTGGTCTTGGCCGGCGTTCCCGGTAACGGCATGAGTTCGA